>Ga0209197_1000110_pt1 | contig 58265 bp, 69 predicted proteins | sample COGITO_mtgs_1105_4_FD_184802 | JGI IMG/M metagenome (GOLD analysis project Ga0209197, IMG submission 184802) | Pelagic marine microbial communities from North Sea - COGITO_mtgs_110512 (SPAdes) (version 2) | ecosystem: Environmental > Aquatic > Marine > Epipelagic ... | reverse complement strand
TCCAGATACTAAACAGTACAGATGCAGTTAGTTACAGATTGATGTCGCGAGCAGAAGGGTTGGAGCGACCAGTCATAAACTGTATGGACCAGTAGAGACCAATCATAAACGTCATGACTAAATCGTCGTTGCCCTGTTCTTTTCCCGAGTAAATGATTTTAGGAATGTTGTAATCCTTGCCCCTTGGTACGACGATTTTACTAAACATGCCCAACTGTTTACGAAACATACGCTTGACTCGAGCTTCTCGACTGTTGGCATCGCCGTACGGATTGGCACACACGAATCTCTCCGCATACCAAATACCCTCTCCGGCGAATCGCTCCACTGCTGTGTTAGCATAGAGCTCTTTTCGTTTGTGGGTGGTGATAACGCCGGGCTCGCCCTTTTCCATCAACGAACGACATTTGGGTACATCTCTTAGCATGTGGGACATGTGAGAAGCTTCGTGTCCCAAATTGGACTCGGGTACAAATATAATGTAGCTGGACGGGTAGGTGGCTCGTACCGCACGCACATGTGTTTCGAGGAGATTCCGAATTTCGCCATGCCCCTTGACAGCATGCGACTCCATTCCACAGACTGCAAAATTGTTGTTTTCTTGAAACAGTGTCACAATAGCCATTTGCGAGGAGCCCCCGCCGTTGGGGTCACAGGCCACAAACACAACCGATGGAGCCCCGGCCGATACAAGCGGAGAACGCTTGGCAAAGACATCGAGCCAACTGTCTTGAAATATGGCACAAGAGTCGTTGGTGGTGACACCCATCGATTCGCGCAGCATGTCTTCGGTATTGTCGCCGTAGATTTGTCGCACCATATCTTGTTTGCCGCCCGACTTCCACTTGGGCAACAGATGTTTCATGTGTGTACATTTTTCTGGATGCGGGCCGAGTTTGCAATCCTCGCAGACCATCGAAATCTGAATCTGATTGAACAATTTCTCACCACCAGCATCGACCATTTCAAACATCATGGAATAAAAATTGGACGAATCTTGTGGAGTCGAAATGCAAATTAAAGCAGTGGTTTCCAATTCCAAAAGGGGGACAATGACTTCGTGAAACATTTTGATGGGCATGAAAGCGGCTTCCTCCAATAAAATAAGGTCACCACCGACCCCCCGTAACTTGTCGGAACCGGAAGGGTAGGACGAAATTTTACGGACGTCGTTTGCCCCGCTTCCATAATAGTACAGAAATTCACCTTTGCGTTTACAACTCGAGTCGTGGTCAGTACCCAAATCTTCGTCGATGAGCTTGACAAATTCATGTATTTTGTCAAGCATTGCATCAGACGCGCGTTTACCGGTCGAAAAAATACACAGTTGTGCCTTTTCCACCGATAAAAAGTATGCGGCAACAAACATGGCAACTGCAGTAGTCTTGCCAAAACGCCGAGGCGTCAGACACAACACTTGCTGTTTAAGATTGGGCCATTCATTCATAGCACATATCTTGTCCATATCTACTTCGGGGTCGTCCTTGTACAAATGAAGAGCCACCGCCTGTAAAAAAGACTCGTGAAATTGTTTTTGCATTTCGGAACGGTCGTAGCCTTTCACATGGTCCAGAAAAATTCGAATATTGGACAGTCGGACATCACCGTAATTTTTTTGTTTGGTTTTGACCTGATTGGTCACCGCTTCGTAATGAGTCTTGGGCTTTAAAGATACCAACGATGATAACATTTCTTTCTGGTAATATTCATAAGCACCCACCAACAAAGGACGGTATGAAACTCTCTCAGGGATGATGCGCCGACGTTTCGGCTGCATTTTAGTAACCGACACTGTTCTTATATACTCCAAACCCATAAACAGTACTTTTTTTAGTTACTTTTCTTGTATATCTTGTGGCGTGGTCACATTTATTTTTGGTACATCAACATTTTCAAATCTCCTGCATATGTCTCAATGGCGCCACTGTGCCGAGCCTTTTGACCTCTCTTGATGTTTGCATGTGTTGATCCGTCGATTTAAGATACACTCGTACCACCGAGCCCTTTTTCGCGTGGGAGCATGTATGCCATTATAGCTTATACAGTAAACAATAAAGTATAAGTTAATGTGTTTTTGACACATGTATCATTTTTTTTTGGGAGACTACCGAGATAAGTTTGCCCATGTATACACTATTAAGGTCGCGTTTTGATATTGTTTTTATTAACATGACATCATTTAGCAGGACATCATCCAACGATACTTTTTTTATGAGCTTACGACCAGAGATGAGAACATGATGTTCGTCCTGTCGACATTTAATATGTTGGAGCAATCTATGCCCTGACATTTTCGACTTTGGAAAGACATCATCTGCAAAAATGATGTCGAACTGACCCTCCGAGATTTGTGGAAGAGCCTGTTCAATGTTATCAATGGATATGATTTGTATTGGATGACCATGAACATTTGTATGGTTGATAAGTTTCTTCAAATACAATGTATAACCTTTACTGTCATCAATGATAAGAATAGCGAGTGGATAACTCATGTATATTGAGGACTCAACTATATATAGTAATATATATTCACTTGGTTCCAACTTATCATTTTTACATATCAAAATATAATTAGAAATATGTCAAAATATAATTAGAAATATGTAAAAATGTAACAAAATATTCAATCCTCCTCGAGGTCAGTTTTGGTACATCAAATTTTTCAAATGTCGTCGTCCCATCTCCTGCATCTGTCTCAATGGCGCCACTGTGCCGAGCCTTTTGACCTCTCTTGATGTTTGCATGTGTTGATCCGTCGATTTAAGATGTGATGGTGACGTGCATACCCACCGGTACACTCGTACCACCGAGCCCTTTTTCGCGTGGGAGCATGTACGGGTGGTTCGACCGATGGCTTGCTCCTCCTCTGCTGCTGACCATTGCGGTTCCATCAGATGAAAAGACGAGACATTTTTCAACGATATCCCCTTGCCACTGCGACTGGACAATAACAAAATACGAGTGTCGTCTGTGGAAGAATTGAACCAATCCAGTACCCCTTCTCTCGCACCCAAGACCGAACAGGGCAAGTTGCGATAGTGCGTCCGAATAAATTGTTGGAATCCTTCCACACCACCGGCCAAAAAATAAGAGTAGACCACAATTCGGAGCGAACCGGAAGATTGTGCTTGCTCGCGTTGAATTTGTGTTGCCATTGCGTGCCACTTGCTGTGGTTATTGCAGAGTTGGCGAGATTTGCACAGATAGGCATTCTGAACTCGACCGCACGCCGGTGCCTTGGATTTTTGATGGGCGTTCCACTCTGCTGCTGTCATTGGAACATTGTTGACGCTTTCCTCGACACGGACATTCATTTTGACGCTGTCAGTATACAAAAACTTTTGCTCCCAATCACGCGCACCACCCAGCAACCGTTGCAATCCGCGAGTATTTTCAGCAGCATGTATCGGAGTTGCCGACAACATCAGGCTCCGAGTCGCACAACGTGCCAACTGCAAGACCAGTGTCGTTTGAGCACTAGGTTGTAAGTACTCTTGACATTCGTCCACAATCAACAAATAGGGACAGCGAGGTGACACTTGTTGCAACATGGTTTGGTTGACTGCCACTTGTTGTTTGACACATTCTTTGCGGAGTTGTCGGAGGGTCTTATCGCTGGTCAACCGCACCCCCTGTTGCCGCAATGCTCGTCGAAGGTTTTTGCATTGCTTTTTTTGGAAACGGCGCAGTTCCTTTTTCAATTTAGAATGTGGAATGCTGTCAGCCGAGAGGCGCCGCAAGTGAAACATCGCACGCTGGACAAGCTCGTCTACGGTTAAACAAATGCAGTTGGCACGGGTCTCACCGGACACCGTCAACAAACGGATCAAATTGTTGTAGTGGGCCACTGGTGTGTTTTGCGCCGAAAACCACCAGTCAATGTTGACAACAGTGTCCAACCCGTTCAACACATCGGCGTGCTCCGGATTAAAATCATCGCATTGACTCCACGTATTGATGTACAAATCTATGTTCTCACGCCAAGTCGTCTCAACGTTGGCTTTGGTCGTCAAGACCAAAATTTCACCGGACGGGTACCGAGACAAAAAACTGGTAGCAGCGTGCAACGATGCCAAAGTTTTGCCCGAACCCACTGGGTAGTAGACCAGAGTACGAGCCGGTCCCGGTCGAGAAATGGCAAGGGATGGTCCGTACTGGAAAACCCGATTCTTAAAAAGAGGAAAAAGGGAAACACGGAAAGGGTTGGCACGATTCTCAACAAGTTTGGCACGATTCGACCTTATTTGGTCGACAGGGTCACGGGAGGTGCGAAAAATGGTGGCATTCGATGCCAAATGTGATTTGGGTGCTTTTGGCATGGAGATGGGCTATAGTGAGCACGTTACAAGCAATGTAGTTCAAGAGAATTCCAATAAAAGCAGGGCAATATACACAAAAATTACATATATAAACGAGTCATATTTTTTCTAAACAATGGGAGGCACTCCTACTAAAATGGCTAAACGAGACAGATTTATAAAAAAAAAAATCGAGGAATGGATTCAAAAAAACGGACGAGAACCCGAGATTGGAGAACGAGAAAAACTTGTACAACGATTTATCGACGAATACTTCGGTGTATCAGCCATTGACCCGACAGTTCGTGAGCAACTCGAACGCAATATAAAATTACAATTCTAAAACAAGAAAATCGCCACCCTTCACAGTGGACACTGTACAATGAAAAATAAGACATTTATATTTGAAACAGACTATTTTTATACTTTTATTCCTATTTTTTTTTAATTTAAAATTTGGCTCGCACGTGCGGCCAAAATTCCGGCCATTTGTTTTGAACCATGGCGAACATCATCATGCTGAGCGACAGTTGTTGCATCTGTGCGAACAAGTGCGCCGCAATTTTTCCACCGTTGCCTAAACATTGGGCGCCAAGTAAGCTAAAACAAGCGCTGTACAACACAAAATCGGGCGCATCTTGAACGCAAAGACCGTCAATTTCTGCCTTGATACTCGGAATTTCACCGTACGCTAGACGGAGCAAAAAGAGTGCATACGGTCTTAGAAATGTCATCAAAGAGACATTCACGAACGCTTGTTGGAGTTTCATTGGACCGCTGAAGACCCATTTGCCAAAGGGGCGGTTTCGCTCACTCTCTGACAATGGATAGACGCGCGTTGCATAGGTTTTAAAATCATCCATACCCAACTTGATGAGCTTCGCATAAACTGTTGCAACATCATTTTCAATAGCATGTTTAAATATCATATCTGTAAAACATTTGAGCGACTGTTTGACGGGCGCGGGAAGTTCAACTTCTACACCAAATGGCGCATCGGTGGTCGTTTTGGAGTCAGAATCGCGGTTGGAAACGATTGGCGTGTCTTTTAGACATGGTGCCGTTGGCATTTGAGCAGGGCTTTGTTCTGACATCACGAACTTTATTGTTATGAAATGAATGAGAAATATATAAATATATGTGGAAAGTAAGTGTTTTTTGAATAGAAAAATAATGCGGGATGATTCCTCTGATTCCTCGACCAAGAAAAAGATTGTATTAAAGGGGTTACCACTTGACCAGATATGGATAAATACTTTTGTAAAGATTGTCTCGGACTTTGGCACAACGACAAATACATGCTGTGTTGCCCAGGGTGTGTGGCTCATCGCGACGAGGGATGGACACCTCAAACGCTGTTGGAAAACTACGGACCCATGCTGTTGATGGCGGAGCGGGCTTATTTCCCATCCATTTCCCGCGCGTTTCCTCCACCGCCCCGCATTTTGGAGAAACAACCACTAAATCAACAAGTCTACATTTGGATAGTTCAGCAGGGATATCTACCAGGATTTGTCAAACAACAGACACATTTTTTGAGGGAGTACGGAAAATGCGGTCTGATTGAATGGTGGAACGCATTAGACCCTAATGTCCAGCAGTTTCTCAAACCAGTCTCTTTTTGATGCTACAACGATGGTTTAAATGTGTTCCGACAACCATTCAAAGCCAGTTTTGAGTCTTGTATTTTTAATGGCACAACAGGGCAGAATGTGCCAGGGCGAACTGTGTATCAAATCCAATCCCAATGTCTGAACGAGAGTGTCTTTGTCGACCGCTTGTGGCAAATCTTGCTTGTTGGCCAATATCAAAAAGGGTTTTCCCACCAACTCTTTGTTGGCAACCAACGCATGCAACTCGTCGCGAGCCTGTTCCAAGCGGTCGACATCGTTGGAATCCACCACAAAAGCAATGCCACAAGCCTGTTCAAAATAGTGAGGCCACAGTTGTCGAATTTTGGATTGTCCACCGATGTCCCACATCTTGATAGAGACATTGCCCATTTGAATCTCCTCGACATTAAATCCTATTGTGGGGACTGTGTATTCGACTGGTTGTTCCAATTTCAATGCGTAGAGTACTGCTGTTTTTCCTGCATTGTCCAGCCCCAATATCAAAATACAAGTGTCTCGCTGAAAAGAGTTCCACAGTTCTTCCAATTTGGCAAACAGCTGGCCCATGTAAGTAATTGGATTCGCAGTTAAATACTACAATACGAAAATGTAAAAAGTGTTTTATCGTTTGGCGTCAATAAAAAAGCAGTATATAAGACCCCGCCGTTACAAGAAATGTCATACGAAGATACAACTAATCTCAGCTCTGTCGGTAATGGAAGTCCCAACCATGCATTGCAGCCTTTCTTTGGCTCGGTCGACCCCCAATATCAAAAAATGTTGGCGGAAGACAAATTTGCTCACGAAACCTTTAATTTACCTAAAGCGTATGCGGGCAAAAACAAACATCTGGAAACAGTTCTGGACTACCTCATCACGGAAGAAGATGCTTGGTACACGTCGGTAGTCTTGCCTTGGGTCTTGACCGAAGATTTGTCTGTCAAGTGGGACATCTTTCGATTCAATAAAACGTTGATGGACTTGGAACCACACCAAGGCGTTCCTCGGTACGTGACTGCCGAACGTGAATCTCGTTCCGACCGTTTGGTCAGACGTGGTTTAGCTTTCATCATTGAACACGGTTTTTACAAAACGGACCAAGGTCGGCAACATTACTTGATGAATTTGCGCCAAATCGTCGACTCTGTCAACGAGACCGCCTACCACGGTGTCATTCATGCTTTGCTCAGTTCCAAAAACCACTACAAAGAATGGGATCGACAACATGGCTCCACCGTCACTCGACCTGGTCAATTGTTACGCCAACAACGTCGTCGCTGGGCAGTCGTTCAAAAACAAGAACGTGGTCTCTATTTACTGGACGCGGAACTCAAGGATCAAATGAAGTACGAAGGGGTCAGTCCAGATGTCTGGATTCTTCCTAGCAAGATGTCCATCTATGTGACTATGGTTCCTTCGGCCGAAGTAGAATTCTACCGCAAGGGTGCCGGTGCCGCCGCCAACCTTGAAAAGGGTCCCGGCAATTTGCTCACCTTTCGGGGTAGTAAAGTCTTTGAAACCAGACCTTTTGACATTGACTTTATTGGCGAACCTCGCGATTTGTTAGTCCGTGAACGCCAAATCGGGGAATATTTTGTGTTTCCAACGCAAGCCAGCGTCGGTGGCGGTAATTCACGAGATATCTATATCTATTCCATGGATTCCGACAATTTTGAACGCATGTCCTTTGCTGAATGTGCACCCATCGCCAAGAAAAATGCGGCGGCTGCCGGTGTGAATACGCAAGGAGACGGCACTGTTCTGTTATTGCGTCCATTTCAAACATACAATATGGCATCGGCCATCTTGATGAAAGGTGGGTTGGACACTGGATTTACAGCACACGGCCATCATGACTTTATGTTGACCGATGATGTGATTCACAAAGTGCACATTGGTCACTACACCTTTTACCACAAATCAGTAGTCAAACAGCCCAAAAACATCATTTTGGCCGAAGACATCTTTGCTCAGTCCTACGTGTCCGGTGAAGGAACCAGTCTGTTTCAAGGAGAAGGTGACGATTACTCCTTTTCTTCCGAAATTGCCAACGACTCTTTCACACGCGACCTTGTTCCAATCTGGATTCCAGGAGATGGTAAACCAACAATTCAAAACCCTCTTGACATCACTGGGTTCTATTCCAACCAAGTGCTCAACATGGGAAACACCACCATCTCAACCACCAATGCGCACTACCCCAATGCTGAGATGTACTCGACCGCCTTGGGCTTCGACCGCCTGCAAAATTACGGCAATCCTGATAACTTTTTAGCACCCATTCGTCATCTCAACACCATCTGCTTCCAGGGTCATCAGTTGGCGTACAGCGCTAAAAAAGAAGGATTCTCAAAGATTACCATGAACACGGGGCATTGGGGGCCAAACGTTTACCCCGGTTGTCGCGCAGTCCGCAACGGAGAAAACGCATTCCTGAAAGACATGGAATACGAGAAATACCGAGTTGGTGGTCAACTAAACTAGAACACTACTATTTAACAACTAACTAAATTCTAAATTCTATTAAATAATGATGGAAATACGCAAGTTTAATCAAAAATAAAGTTTATATTCTAATCTGTCTGGAACTTCTTCTTTGTCTATTTGGCGCAAGAGACCATCATTTTGTTCTTCACTCTGCTCTATTTTCTGTTTCACAATAGACAGGTCGATGACCTTGGCCAAGCAGACAACACTCAAACACATTAAAACAGTATATTCAAACAAAAGAGCAAGGGTACTAATCAAAACAATGCCTAACAAAGAACAGAGTGCCCATTTATAATGACCAAAAAGAAGTGCTACCATTACGTACAACACACCAAATATAGCATATTGATAGAAAATTGGAATATGGTCTCCCGCTGTAATAATGAGTGTCGAGGTGGCTGCCAGCACCACGTGAATCAATCCTGACCATTTTTGATACCATTTTGGACTTGTAGTAATGGGTTGCAGGCAGGCATACCAAGATGACGTCTCTGAAATGATATTCTGAAAGCCACTGGCTGCCCAAAAGCCTAAGACACCCATTAAAATGTCAGAGACCAGTGAATCAGCATAACTATCCTCGAACCAGTACTCGGCACCCGGAAACTCTGAAAAGAGGAATTCTACCGATTCAAAGAGATAGATGAGAGAGAGACAGATCCAGACATTTTGTATATAAATTGCAACTAAAGCCGGCAGAAATACATGCACCATTGGCCAGGGAAGACCATCGGAAATTGTCTGAACCCACTGACCTATATCCTCTTTGACAACCGTAACATTAGCCTCGTTCCTAAAGTTCATGTTATGTTTCAATACAAAGAGTGCTATATAGTATATTTTTATAACATTTAAAATACTAGTTCTGCGCAGGTCTCCAAAATAACTATACACTGTATATAATTATTGAAGAACCGATATTACACAATGATGCAACCAATATTAGCTCTTTTTTTTTCTCTTTTCATTTATTTTACACTTTCATATTTGTCAATGGTCAGCATTGTTAACAATACTCAGATTCATAATTATTTTAATCTTCCAACGTCACCAGCATCAATGGTTATTTCCAACGTTATACCAATTGTGTCAGTCTTATATCGGACGTATGTTTCTTTGCATCAGAAAATATATGTGTATCGAATATCACTATTATACTTACTCAAAGGCATTGTACAATTTGTCACTATTGTGCCAGATGTTACAGGGGTTGACAAATGTGTGAACCGCACAGTTGTGGACATGATTATATTTGGGAATTGTGCTGACATGATGTTCAGTGGTCATACAGGAATTACTTTGTTGACAGCCCCTTGTCAACTACGTGGTATTGCTACTACGGTAGTGGGCGTTACGTTGGTATTGGGGCGTCAACATTATATATCAGATGTGATAATTGCAGTGATCGTGTCAAGATGGATTGAATATGTGGTACAAGACAACGATAACTTGTTATTCGACAGTAACAAAAAAATGTCGTCGCGCGTAAAAAACACATATAAAGAGGTTGGCAGTGTTTGATAACCAATGAGTCTTCTTCCCATCATTCGAATCTGCAAACATACAAAAGTACAAAGATTGTTTTCACAAAGAAATGTCCCCAAACATTCCCCCCTCTTCAAACTGTTGACCGACATTGACCAAGACTTTATGGGAAAGCATTTGGGTCGTCGAACGACTCCTAATTGTAAAGTGCATAAATCGGTAGTCTTTGCCTGCGTGGACATTGAGCCCGGAACAACTCTGACGCTCTCTGAAAAACCATTCGAGTCGACCCAATATTTAGACAGCCTGTAAGCAAATCACTGTTCCAACTGCCCGCGTAGTTGATGTTGCTGGAAAAGACGAGCACATCAATGGCGCCAGCTCTTTCCATCAATTGTTATCAAGTATGTACCCAGACCAAGTGTCCCTATTTTTTTATGCACTGCAATAGCTTGTATGCTATTGTCATGGAGGAATGGAAAATCCAAGGGAACATTGATTTTCATGCTTCCTCTACCATATTCAACCCCACTCTTTGTAGTTAAGAGTTGTGACATCCCATAGGCACAAGAGATATACAGCTTTAGTTTGCCAACATGTGCAACATAATCACCACAATCGTCTCTCTCTACATCTTTAATTTTCTCAATGATTCCACCCCAATCTGACAAAGACAACATTTTTCTATTTCTTACAAACGCAGAAACATATTAACATATGCTTAGAATTATATGTAACATCATTGCCAGCACCACAAAATTTGCTGGACTCTTCTGCTCCACGCGGCCTGTAATTATTGGATTGCTTTTATTCCATATTTAATAAGATTTTATAAAACAAATGATACTTCCATTACTTCTATTATTGCCTATTAGTTTGGCGGAAACCATCTACACGGTTCGTACAGGTGGTACGTGTAAAACACCAAGTTTGCCAATTACTGACAAAGCACTCTGTGAAGAACAAGCAAGTGCTCAAAAATGGCCAGGTAGTGTGACAGTGGTCAGCTCCTCCAACAACCTGCCACAAGGCTGCGTCTTTCGCACCAATACGAAAGATATTCGACTCTATGCTGCTGACACGACTACTGAATGTTCCAACGAGTTACAGTGCTTATGCCAAATCAACGCCCCTCTCTGCCAAATTGGTACCAATCACCACCCCTGTATATGTCAATCAGTACTGTGTACATCCGCCACTGGACTGGTGTGTTCCAACGATGCGACCTGTACACATGCACCCAAGTGCTCAGTCGGCAATAACAGAAATGTGTGCCAATGCGGTACTACCGATTGTACGCCGCTCACGGGATTAGTGTGTACAGACAACACCTGTGTTCATGCCGAACCGTGTCCAAATATCGATGGGTCAATGCCATTCGACGAGTTGTGCCAATGCGGCACCATCGACTGTCCAGTGTTGCAAGGTCGTTTTTGTCACCAACAACAAAACACTTGCATACACGGATGCTCTGCTGGCAAGTGGGTGAGTAATTTGGAATGTATACCGTGCACCACTCCCGGCTATTATTGCCCAGCTGGTGGCACACTGACAGAAACCCAGTACCCATGCCCACCTGGACGCTTCTCACTGGTTTCGGGCATCAGTGACGTTACTCAGTGTCAAAAATGTGCGGGAGGCCTCTACTCTTCTGAAGAAGCCAGAGCTTTGCCGTGCATAGACTCCTGTGCACAAGGCAGATATTCGTCCGAAACAGGCTTGGTCTCGGGCGAACATTGTTTGGGACGATGCGCAGCTGGTCGGTACTCCTCCGAAATCGGTCTTACATCCGAGTGCAACAATGCTTGTCCAGCAGGGAGATACTCCGACGAAGAAGGCCTTACAACAGTCGAAGACTGCAAACAGTGTTCGAAAGGACGGTACTCTGCAGAAACGGGGCAAACTGCCGACTGCCACCTCCTGTGTGCACCTGGTTCGTTTTCGGACACGTCGGGTATAGAAACAAGTTCCCAGTGCAAAATATGCAGTGCGAACAAGTATCAAAATGAAGAAGGCATGACACAGTGCAAAGGATGTCCCGACGAGCGAATAATCAAAGACACCACAGACACTTCCAAACACGACAGTATTGACGACTGTATGGAAGATGTACCAGACTGTCTGGCTACACAATACATCCAAAATAATAAATGCCAATCTTGCCAACCTTCTTTCGAATGTGATGGAACGACGATGACAGAGTGCAAACCGGGGTATTTTTGTACCGGGGATGGTAACGCAAAACCATGCCCCACTGGTAAATATGGAGAAGATTCTGGTAACTCTGAAATAACGGGGTGTAAATTATGCAACGAAGGTTCTTATCAAAATGTAGTGGGACAGACATGGTGTTCCAGAGGATGTCCACAAGGCTACTTTGGAAATGTCAAAGGAATGTCGTCCTTAACAGATGCTTGCCAAAAATGCCCAGAAGGGCATATGTGCCCAGCACTGTTTATGAATCGACCTGTACAATGCCCCATAGGCCACTATCAATCAGGAAACGGTGCCGAAGTATGTGATATCTGTCCCGTCAACACATATGCCAACAAAATGGCAGCTATCATCTGTACCGACTGTGGCAAAAACAAAGACGGTGAACCATTGAAAACGTCAGGCATGGGCGCCAACAACTTTGCACAATGTGCCGTACAGCCAATGGCGTGCACACCCGGCAACTATCCCAACACGGACAACACGTGTACCACATGCAGACCAGGACTGTTTGGAAATGTGAAAGGAACCACCTGTCACTTGTGTCCCACTGGGTACTATCAACCATACACTGGGCAAACAAATTGCTCGAAATGTACATCGTTGCGATGCAAATCAATGCCAGGATGTGCAGCAAACTTGGACATTCCCCCACAACCATGGACAGCAAACGTCACAACCCAATATTCTGCCAAACAACTCAATAAAGCCGAAACATTTACCATTATAATATATACAGCGCTCCTAGGAACAATTGTACTCATTGTCATGACCCACAGACTATGCCCGCAGTGTTTTCGACACGCAGACATCATGTTTTCTGGAGACCACATCATCGAAGACACGCATGCGAAACGCATCGTAAACACAAGACTTGGGGCGGCTATGACCATTGCAATACCATTCGTGGTCGCCGGTATCAGTGTCTTTGTCTTTACATCCAACAATACCCTGCAACAAACCGGACTTGTGCCCCTCGTACATCAGGGTCAGTACAACTTTGGAATCATTGACATTGGCTTTAAAACAGAGTCCGCCACGACCAACCCCAATTGTACCAACATCGTTGTCAATACTGTTTTAGACTGTGAAAAGACTAAAACAATTGAAACTGAATTCGTCTGCGCGGTGTCAATTGTATGCACCGTCGTGTCACCATTTGTTGCTACCAACATTGTCTCAATCGTCGTTCCAAACACAATGCAACGCAGCATCATATCCATCGTCACTGATGAGTGGAACTACACCCAAACCAACGTCAGTCAAGTCTTGGTTCCATCAGAGGGACTGGGCGGGATCTCCATTGTCAATGTCGGAGTCTTTCGGAGTCTATTCTCAGAACACTTGGTCGAACATTACGGACTGCAAATCGTTCCCCATAAAGTCATCATGGAAGAAACCTCGGAAGCCATTCACAACCATCAGATTGACATACAATTCAATGTGGACGAAAACATGTTTGTGCACACCGTTTCCACAAAACTGGGAATTATCACAAGACTCGGGACCGTACTCACCCTCACCATTTCAGCACTGTCCGTATTGAGAGTCTCTAAATTGTGTCTGGGCTCCGCCATTGACAAGTGTTTCACCAAAATATACCAAACACCCCCCAACGATGTTCAAACACGCAACAAGGTTCTAATGGAGATGACTTCTCTAGAGACGAACATCCCTGCATCAACAGTGGGTGAGACAGCTACAGATATACATATCTGCAACAACGTCCTTTTGCAAGACGACAACCAAGAACCAACAGTATATACCGACACAGAATCTGGGTGCAAATACGTGCACAATCCATTGACCAGAAAAAGTGTTTGGATAGCAGAAGAAAAAAATGTAACTTAATGTACTATAAAAGTGGTCACAACGAATCATCGAATGAGTTCACGACCACTCTTAAATTTGCGGCCACCTTCACCAATCAACTACAAAACACCAACCAAACCAGTGGTGCCACCCAAAAAAACACAGTATTTTTACGTTGTCTCACTACTGCTGCATCTGACATCAATCTCTTTGATTGTATACTTAATGGCAAACCCGTGTTGGCCAACACAGGTTGAAGTGACTGGAGCGAGTTCAATCATCCAAGATGGAATCATGAGCTTTGACAATGCCACAAATACTTTGACAATTTGGGCACAGTCCGTTGTCATCAAACACCTACCAAACCAACATGGCCGCAGACTTGTTGCCACACCTGCATCAACGCTGTCTGTCATTGGGACTATTAAAACGTCACACATTGACACCACGGACATATCCATCCAAGAATTACCAGCAGCAGGTCCAGCAGGACCGGCAGGGCCGCAAGGGTCACCCGGCATCGATGGACAAGATGGTCAAACAGGACCACGAGGTTTGCCCGGCATCAATGGACAAGATGGTCAAACAGGTTCACCCGGCATCGATGGACAAAATGGTCAAACAGGGCCACGAGGTTTGCCCGGCCTCAATGGACAAGATGGTCAAACAGGGTCACCCGGCATCGATGGACAAGATGGTCAAACAGGACCACGAGGGCCACAAGGGCCGCAAGGGTCACCCGGCATCGATGGACAAGATGGACAAGATGGTCAAACAGGGCCACGAGGGCCACAAGGGCCGCAAGGGTCACCCGGCATCAATGGTCAAGATGGTCAAACAGGGCCACGAGGGCCACAAGGGCCGCAAGGGTCACCCGGCATCAATGGACAAGATGGTCAAACAGGGCCACGAGGTTTGCCCGGCATCAATGGACAAGATGGTCAAACAGGACCACGCGGACGACCGGGCATCAACGGGACAAATTTTGTAGCAGAATATTTAAATTTCAATAACAATGAGCTTGAAATCAATGTGTCCAAGGTAATTGTTGCAGGCAATATGCACGTAAATGGAGATTGGTCCTATAGCGGTGATAAACTAGAATCATAGCGGTGATAAAATAGAATCAGTATAAATGTTTCCGATCTATAACAATAACAACACAATTGAAGTATTCGCAAAATGAAAAGTTTTCCATTTGTTGTTGACCAGTTAGTCAGTGAGTTTTTGTGTACTACCTCCTTCATAGCATTGCGTTCAATATGTACAGTGCATTATAGAGACCAAGCGTCCTGGTCATTGCGTTCGGCATCTCTCCCTGTTAAAGTTGCGACGTTGAATATGCGTGAACAATTGGCACTGCATTATTTGTTGTCGTGGGCTATCCGGTTTAAAGAAGAGCCGGGGTCTGCTTTGTGGTACAAGCGTGTGGTCGGGTGGTTGGAATACAATGCGTCAATACGAATAATGCATCGTTTTTTTATGAACCAACACATAGACAGAATCGATTTATCAGAGTTGTCACACCGTCGTAAGTTTTTATGGCAACGTTTGTGGCATCGTCATCCACGACTATATAAGAGGAATATTTTGTCTCCAGATGAACCACCCGCAAAGCGCAGAAAGTGCGACGGTTGGTTTCAAAATAACCGAGTTGCACAGCTATGTTGCTGACAACGTTTTTGCTGTATTTTTCATGTCGGTTCCAACACAACCGCCAATGTTGACGATTACAAAGGCCACTGATACTGTGCATCGTTTGCAGTTATTGGAAAACGATTCGGAACTTGCATTAATTTGTCAAATGTTTTGCACTCGTTTAAACGATGACAAAAAACAAGTCAGTCAATATTTGGGGTCGTTTGCGGTAGACATGTCTCAGTGTCGACCTCAGTCATATACGTTCACAGTGCGTGACGCGTCCAAAAGACCAGTATTAAACACTGGTCAAATATCTACGGAGTTTATCCATGCGTTGTTTGCACCTTCCGAGAGCCAGTTGAACGTGCATGCCGTGCAAGGAGAAGCACCGCACTTACTTGCAAATGCAAGTGAAGCAAATCTGACTTGGATACAAGGATTTGGAAAAAACGGACTGCCTGGCATTGTTGATGGGTTGAAAATGGTACATTCCCCGTACTATACCAACCACCTGGGTACGACAATGCCTTCGGGCGCATTTTGTATGATTCCTACTCGTTGCCATAAAGAGTCTGCGTTGATTTCACACCGAGGACGGTTACAAATTGCACTGGCTCGGAATGCCATGTCGGAACAGGATTTCATGGACACTATTGCAAACATGTTGTCGTCAGGTACAGTTAAATCACGACATCTACGATGCTTGGTAGTCGTTGCAGATACAGTAACAATGCATGCCCAGATGAACATTAATTATACACCCGATGTGCAACTCACACCAACACCGGTCGGAACAGAGCGCTGGGAAATTCCACGAGAACCCACTGCTGACGGTCACACTTCTTATACAGGTGACTGTGAAGATTTCGCAAGAGAAGTATATCAACAATGCAAGGAAATTTTAGAGTGGGTACGACCAGCCACTACTGATATATTGTCAACCTTGTCGGCGGTGTTGCATTTGTATGTCCCGACCATAGAACAGGGAGCGGTTGATTCCGCTGCTCATAGCAAGTACATCACATACGACGCTCCCTATCGCAACCACATTTGGGCAGCGTTGCATCCGCGTGATGCGTGGCGCACCAAATTACTAGTACACGACTGTTCGCTGGCAAAGCTCTACCAAAAATGGCCAATGGTAGATTGCGAACCCAAACTGCCAGTACTGCATTTGGAAGGTACAGGACAAGTGTATCCGGTTGTCACAACTGTTAAACCAGGATACATCGTCAAAATGCACCGTTTTATTCAACAGTTGGACTGTCCACCCACCGCTTCGACCCCAGACATGTCGTTGCAATGCGACAAATCTTCGTCTTTCTACAAATATGCAATTGCGTGCATGACCGACATCTTTGCTGAACAAGGGTTTCTAGATTTTACATATATCACAGACAACAAGTACGGTTGTCCCATTTATGATTGGGCACGAGGAAAATATAAATTTGTACCATCCACAAAACATTCGGACAAAACCATGTCAATTATAAAACACATGATTAAATTAGAAAGGCCCATATTTCCAATCACCGAAACGTCCACAATTCAAAAAAAACCAAAAATGGACAACGGATACCATGTACGGTTCGGCAAAAAAACTCCCTTTGACAATATTCCAACAAATGCTTCAGTTGGAGAATATGTAGTAGGCGATAAAAAATGGTATGAAATTTATTTTCACATTGCTCGGAATCTACAAGAAACAGATTAATTTGCTGATTTTACTTTGTAAATATAATTATACCCAATGGACAAATAAACTGTTGTTTGTCAAACCAAAACACCACTTCGCGATTTGCAACCGGGAATTCACCATTTTCATCGTCGATTTTATCCTCTAAAAAAGTACCACCACAAATGCCCTTGGAGGTAGCAGTTCCCCGAATACCACTACCTGCTTTAATTATATCACCGGTTGCATCGTACGTATACTCGGACGGTACCACGGCCCCGACACAGACCAACATAGCGCCAAAATTGTTACAATCATATTTCATGTAGGTCAGATTTGATATCGCCTTGCCCATGCAGTAGTCGGCGTAAGGATACACAGACATGTAAGAACCGGTACCACACATTGCACCATTTGCCGCACTCAGATTTTGAAAACCAGTGGCAGAGATGCCAGCTACTCCTTCCATGGTGCCGGAATGAAATAAAACAGAACACTTTAATTCCTTTTGAAACGATTTTTCTTGATTTTTCACAATGTTCATAAAATGTGCAAAACGCAACTTGGCACTGTCAAACGAGTAATAGTCCACAAGGGCTTTATTTACTGAAAGTTTAGGCAAAGGTCGCCATTTGAAATATTTCAGTAGGTCGTCGGAAGAAGAATAGTCAGCAGGAGGAAGACCATGAAGCACAGGATTATTGTTGTAACAGTCTTCGCCAAGCCAGTGTCCACCTAGTCCATGGTAACCCAATTGTGTGGGCCAATTGTCACTGTGTCGATGGAATTCAGACCGACGCGTGACGTTAGAAATTACTCTGCGTGCTACCATAGGCTTGGCCGTGTGCACTACTGGGGGGAGAGGCAAGGCCGAATTGTCCACAATGCGAATGTCGCGTTCAAAGTCAGTGGCGGTGTTTTTTTGTTTCATGGTCTTGAAATTATACATATATTTAGGCGGGGTAGGATGGTTGCCCTGAGTAGCGGACACTGTTTTCTCAAATATCGTTTTACCCATGAGAAATTGTTTGGTCATCTCGACATGCTGGTCCGAATTCATATTGGCCCATTCAATAGACCCGTGACTCGCATTATTGTCATACTGCCAGTGGAAATCACTCAATGTCTTTTGCTTCAACGGTCTCGATTCGGAAGCATAAGCAGTAATCATTTTTTGTCCAGCTGAAAGATCAGACCAGCCAAACTGAGGTGGGAGGATTTGCTTATGAATATGTGGATATGTATCGGACAAAGGGGCAACGGAAAGTATCTTCTCTCCACGGTTGCCAATATACCCTAAAACCCAGTTTGTCGCAACATAGACTGTGTAATTCAAATTCTCATGCCTCCACCATTTGTATCCATTTTTCATGCTTGGCATCAAATTATACCTCCCGTGACAAGAATACATACCACCACCTTTGTAATATACACGAGTGGGGTCTGACAATATCCACAACGAACTCTCGTTTATTTTAACAACTGACATCATTATTTGAGCCATACTATTACTGACATCAATAGTGGCAAGACCGTTATCGGATAATATTTGCACGTAATCTGTTGCGGTTTTTTTTTCATCTATATTCAACGGTACTAGTCGGAGACACTTTTGCAATTTAACCAACGATGCAACACGAGAGGGGAGCAGGGGCCTTTTGTCAAGGATTGTGCTAATATTGGCATTTGTAATGTCCCCATTTCTTATCCTATTCACCAACTCCGGCGTCAAGTTCACCGGTCCCGCTTTGGCCAGCTGAGAAAGATAATCCAGTGCTTTGCTACGAGTTGGTGCATCGTTAAACTTAAATCGTGAACGTGGTAACTGTCTCCCCAATAGTTCATACTGTTTTTTTGTAAATGTTGACCTCTTCTTCCCTGGGGGTTTGCTGCTGCTGCTGCTACTGCTGCTGCTACTGCTGCTGCTGCTACTACTGTTGCTACTGCTGCTGCTGCTGGGCCTGGGCCTTTTGTCAAGGATTGTGCTAATATTGGCATTTGTAATGTCCCCATTTCTTATCCTATTCACCAAATACGGCGTCAATGCCGTGGGGAGAGGCACCGATTCGGCCATTCTCGAAAGATAAACCAGTGCAAATCTACGAGTTGGTGCATCGTTAAACTTAAATCGTGAACGTGGTAACAGTCTCCCCAATAGTTCATACTGTTTTTTTGTAAATGTTGACCTCTTCTTCCCTGGGGGTTTGCTGCTGCTGCTGCGTTTGCTGCTGCTGCTGGCACTGCTGGCACTGCTGCTGGAACTACTGCTGCTGCTGCTGGCACTGCTGGCACTGTTGCTGCTGGGGTCTGGCGAATGTGGAGGATAAGTGGGCGAATGTGGACTGTGAGGAGTATAAGCGGACGAATATGGAGTATAGGCGGGTGAATGTGGTGTATAGATGGACGGACTGTGAGGAGGTGAATGTGGACTTGTTTTGGACTGGGTTCCCTGTGGAGTTCCAATGGAAATAGAGATTGGGCCACTACTGTTGGTGGCGATGCGACCACTGCTGTTGGTGGGTGTCCTTTTGTTAAGGGCGGTTTTGATATTGGCAATTGTAATTTGTGGGAATTGGGCCAGTATTTGCTGCAATTTAGGGTCGTTCAGGTGTTCCAACGCTGCTCTACATGTTTTGATACCTCTGCCTGGAAAGCGTGAACGAGGCAACAATCTGGCCAATAGTTCGTACTGTTTGTTGGTCAATTTTGACCCCTTCTTTTTGGCCGACGACGGAGCCACTGGAGCTGGAGAAACAGGAGAAGCGGGCCGTTGCTTTTTGGCCGACGATGGAGCCACTGGAGCGGGAGAAGTGGGTGGTCTTTTGGGTTCTGCAGATAAGAATCCCTTTTGGAAATGATGAAACATTATGTTGGCCATATGGTAGTATTTATACTACCATTATACAAAAACTACAAATGTCTTATCAAACCATTGATGATTGTCAAATGTTTCCAACAATGGACTTGGCACAATTATCAATTCATGATGAACAACAACTGTCCGCCGAAATGCAAACATATTTGTCCGACAGTCCTGATAAAATGAGGACAACAGGCACTTGGCTGTGGCAAGCGCCCAACAAAATTAAAAGATTAGCCAATGAACCCGGTTTTTTAATGGCATGCAAATACATGGGGATGGGTCATTACAATTACTTGATTTGGAACCACAGTACAAACAAATGGTACACGACAACCCTGGGTGGTGCCAACAGACCCGATGCCAAGAGTGCTTACATGGACTGGACATCATCACAACGACAACAAGGAACTGATTCGACCATTAAGGAGTGGATGTACAAATTCAACCAAGACTAATTGTGTCTGGATTAAATATTCTTTTTTTGCGTTTGTTACTTGTACACCAATTTGTATTATTTGAACAAAAGTAAACCCCACAAACGACTACAAAAACAACGAATATTCCCATTGATAAAACTGCAGCGTCGTTATTATTGTATATAGGCACGAGTGATGGCACTGTTGCCCTGTGCATAGGTAGTTCCGTGCACGATGGTTCACCAACAATGACGAGCCCAGTGTGCCACGTTGCAACATTGTCGGTGTGGCCGTACCACGGGTCATTGTCATTGTCGTCATAGAGCCAAAAAATATCGTCGTCCACATGCAACCATTCGACCGGTATGTTCCGCATCCCAACATATCTCAGGTCATCTTTGGAAGCATTGAATGTTACATTGGTAGTGTGGTCAAAGTTTTGATGTATTGTTTTCAAAATAAAATTCACCACGTCGCTGGTATTGGTATCCTTTTTGATTAGCTGAGGAGGGCACTGTTTTTCGCACCGACCTTGGCCCCAATCGTTTGACCAAGCCCGGGCCGTTGACCAATCTTTCATGCAACCGGCACTTTTTGTGCAATTTTCGTCTGTCCAGTATTGGCATTTGTCCCACGAGTTATTAACTGTTGCATAAGTTTCGGAGCCAAACTGTTGTGCCACATCCCGACAAACTTCTTGCATACGTTGCCCGGCTGGAGTGGGGTGGGGCCACAGTATATCGCGTCCACCATACAGTTGCTCTGGTTCCAACACTTCGCGGTCTTTAATACGTTGTACTGGGCAGTCTTCGTCCAATCCTGCCATGCACGGTTATGCGGACGACGGCTTTGTGGTTCCCGACGACGAAGGTTCCGATTTTGAGTTTGCCGATCCCGACGAACTCGACGAGGAAGCCGCCAAGTTTGTGCGTGAAACACACCAAGCGGTCCACGACTTTGACAAGTGGAATCCGGAGGACAAGCAGGGCAAAGCCATTAAGAAATTTGTGGAAACGATGGACTACAAAGCCACCATTCAAACGGACAACGTTCGTGTTGCCAAGGGCAAAGAAACAATTCGTACCAGTAGACCTCCCGTAAAAAAACGTAAACGGGATGATTAATTATTTTTAGTGTCTTTATTGTCTCTGTGTACACGTTGCAGTAGTATTTCGAGTGTCGTACAGCGTTTTAATCGCTTGTACACTGGTTTAGTATCGACAGAAATTATTTTACGCTTTGGCATTTAAAGACTTTAAATTTAGAATAGACGTATTTACGCACTCGCCTGAAAAACGCGCGTTGCTGGCTGGGCGCGTAAGGTAAACGCACAAAATACAACCCCCCCCCTAAAAAAAAACATGTCTGCACCCCAACCCACCCATGCCCAAGCACCATTCGCACCCACCCACCGTGGAGAGCCCGTGGTCATTTACGACCATGTTGAACCCCCCGCGGACGCCAAAGGTGTCAAAAGAAAGGCTGCACGTCGTAATGATCAGCCCAAAAAAAAACAGCGTAATTTGGAAACCGAGTTGAAACAAATTTCTACGCAAGAATTGGAACGGATGAACTTTGGCACTCTCCATCGCCTTGTCAAACTCAGCAAGCGCGCGCTGTGGAACAAGCAAGCTTGGTGCGACGTGGTCGAGTGCACGCGCGAAGAAGCCATGAACCACAAATGGGGTGGTTGGTCCGCCCGTCAGTGTGGCAATTGTTATTTTTATTTGCAAAGTAAACATGGCGACCCATTCAATGAAGAGGAAGAGTGCCACATTAAAGACCACCTCTGTTGTTGTTTTATGCATGGGCAACCGTGCAAAGAAGCATTGAGAGGTGACATGTGCAACTGCATGTCACACATCGAGCACGGAACTTACCATGTGACTCTTGGTGTCGGTGAACTAACTTTTGACGATGAGTGTTACGAGGGGTTGGTCCCCGCCAAATGGTCCGCCACTTCGGAAGACATGAACCGGTCGATCTTTTCCGTTGAGGAACTTCACGAGGAAATTAATATTGTTGCCATTGCAACGAGTGGCAGGTTGGAGCAGTTGGTGAGTGCATCAAAGTATTTAATGAAACCGGAGGGCGAATTGAAAATCAGGGGTATAACATACAAATCTTTATAACTGTGGAACAAACGCGAGGAGCGACTTTTGAGTTCGTAAATCGTATCTGTGGTGTGGTCAAACCCGTCAATTCTACCAATGACAAACGCACCGTACGCCCCATCGCCCCGCGAGACGTTTAGAAAATACGACCGGTCATTTCCCGCTTTAACATTTGGCACAGTTCGTTGAAGAATTTCGAGGTCGGACGCTTCTTTTTTTGTGCCCCTTTGGGTGTTGATTGATTTCTTGGCTTGTTTTTCAATCGTGGCGGCCACTTTTTGGGCCAAGGACGCTTGTTGTACAGCAACCTTTTCTTTTTCGACGGCCTTTTGGACCACGGCCACATATTTTCTCTGCAGGAAGACAAGTTGTCGACACTTGCACAACAGAAGTCAGTGTTACCCATCGCGACCAGTTGTAATTGTGAAGGTCCCATTTCGGTACCCATTGTCTGGCTGTTGTTTCGTCGTGTTGCCATTTGGTATTTCCCAATATGTACTGTGTTAAATCGACGGTGATATTGCAGACTGACATTTTATAAATATTGGATTATATAAATACTCTTTTTTTTTCTGTAGAAATGTCCAACGCTTGTTTTCGAACACACAATCCCATTGGTCGTCAATGTCGGGATGTGCCCCGTGGGCATTACAATATCCCGACTGGTCTACCAGTTGTCCCCATTGTACTTCCCACCAATGTCAACAGCAAACAATTCAGAGTTGTTTACTTTAAATTTGGTGCTGACTTTCAATACAATGTCAGCTACCGTACTCCCAACATTTGGTCGTGCACTTGTCCAGATTTCACACACCAACACCGAGCAGAAGCCCGCAACTGTTGCAAGCATATCCAAGCCTGCATCGACAAAGAGCTCGGGATAAGTAGAGGTACAGATTACAACCTTTTTTTAGATGAACAAGTGATTGAATTTTAATTTTTTTCTGTTTTTTTAACGTACTGAATCATTTTTGGTCGGGATTGTACATTGTGGTCGACATGGCCCGCCCCCCAACTTGCCTGAGTCTTCACACGGAAACGTTCAAGAACAACCAATGGATCGGAATAAAAGGCCAAAGCAAGGGTGCTGCCAAATGCCCCGGTTTGCATCTGCAAATGCGCCGACCCCGCAGTGTATGTCGTCCCAGCTCCCATTCCCGAATCGCCCGCAATTATTTTCCCACCTCCCTGAGCCATTCGCCGGTGCAAATGTGCGACGGGTCCATCCTCTACCTTTTTACGAATGAACGATTGCACATCCGCAAGAGATGTACCCACACACATGGCAGGACCCTGGGTTTTGTGAGGTGCCTGCGACCCCATTTGGTTTCTCCAGTACATAAAATACTTGTTGTTAAGAACGGCTTGTGCTGCCAGTGTCGACGTCATTGTTTGGTTTCCAAAACGACCCCCAAACATGGCAAACCAACATCGGGACTGTTCTGCAAAAAGAGCTTGGTTTGGTCTTGTCCCTACATCTAGAAAGCGTGCATTTAAAAACAGGGCGACCCACGAATTGTAGTGGTACTGGACAATTTGTTCCGCGGTCATCTTGGACATTTTACTGTCGGACGAAACCAATCCGCCAAGTTCCGACACCGCCGCGGGTTGTCCATTTTGTTCGACAATGTACTGGACAACTTGAGGCCAGCGGAATCGTCGGGATTCGATGTCAAAAAACTCAACAGATTGGTCCATAATGTTCCAGAGTTCTGCAAAGCCACGTTTGTTTGAATAGCGCAACAGCCAATACGTTAAAAAACGCATCTCTCTTTCAAAGACCCAATACGTCAAAAAACGTTCAAATTCAAATTTACAATTTTGACGGAGCAATTGGTACTGCTGCAGTTCGTCCGACGACATGTACCATGGAAAACATCCGTTTGGTGGAGCCGTGCCATGTTTGCAAGGAACAATGACTCCGTATCCTTGATGAAGAACAGCTTCGCGGTCAATCTGAATGTTCCCCACTTGTCGGTTTTGTTGAACACCGCCAGCAATGCGAGTATTGGGCAATTGAACAGATTGGGGAATGTTCTTGGCAGCATTGAATTCAATGGTGGTTCTGGAACTTCTGGCATTCAATGTGCCGGAACCAGGGTCAAACGGTTGGGAACGAATCAGTGTGGTGTAGTGGGCGGTTTGGCGTGAATCCAGAATGGCGTGTTCAGCATAGTCCATGAACATTGTGGCTTTCGGAGTAATGGAATTTTTGTCACCCTTGGTTGTATGAAAACCATGCCACACCACAATGCCCCCTGGTGGAACTTGGGGACAGGTCCATTCTAAATAGCCAAAAAAGGCAGTGAAATCGGGGTCGGCGTCCTTGTATTTGATGCCCTCGACAGTTTCTCGAAATGAATCAACAAGGCCATTCAAAGAACCAGCATCCATATCCGATTGTCCACCTCCGTAAATGACTCGAAGACAGCAGCGAGTGGGGATGTCGGCCCGTCCCAGCTGACCAGTGTAATTTAAACGTTTGGGCAGTTGTACAAGACCGTCTTGGAACACTTTGCTCGAGTCTTTTATTTTAGGGTACAGGTGCCGACCACCATATACAGCCAGGTCGTGATTGATTAATTCAATCAGACAATTGGTCCAAAAAGAAGAATGTTCTCGAGTATTTGAAGCCAAGAATATAATGGACGATTCATTAAAAGGGATTTGCATCTGAATGCGGTTAAAAGACCTACTGTCCAAAGTCTTTTTTATTTGTTTCTCGATGGGCTTCAATTCAGCATGCAACATCTTGTTCTGATATTACATATATTTATACATCTTTTTTTATCTTATGATTTACAAATGTTACAAATGTACATACCATACGTTTTCGTGCATTGAATGGGGAACTTCAAAAAAATACTGGCGCATACAAAAACACATATAAATTACATTTTCATATCTTTATTTGTAAATATGTGTCTGTTTGCACGTTTGTGTTTGACATGTCTTTTAAACTGACGGACCAGTCGTTTTTTCAGATGTTTGGGAAAAATTGGAGCTTTCTGCGGCACGGATGGCATGGACATTAGTAACAGTTGTAGTTGAAAAGGATTCATTTTTTGTAGTATTTTATGTTTTTATTCCTTGAAAAATAATAAGAGGTAACTATGTGGGACTTATGTATATAAATATATACAAATCATGTGCCCGACAAATGTCTCTGGCACTTAGTTGGACCAACATTAAAAAAAAAAACCCTTCCTCCCCAGCAGAATTCATGCAAGTTCTTTTCGAATGCAACCCGGATGTCGACGAATTCACGATTGTCCGGTGGCAACGAGCTTCGCGCGATTGGACAACCAACATATTTGAGTTTATATGGTGCGCTCTTCAAGTCCAAAATGGCAACCACAAATGGGAGAGACATGTCACTGAAACATGGCCCGCCGTAAAGGCGACCATCGAGGCACATTGTTTGGAAGAACTGATGCAGTCCATGTGCATCTAACACTCCTCCCATTCTTCCTCCTCTTCGTCCGAAGAATAGTTTGCAATGGTGTCGGCTTTGGCAAACAAATCGTCCGTCTCTTCAACACCCGTCGTTTCCCCCGTGTCCTCGTCAACAAAAAAACGGTCAATGACATATCCATCTTTGGAAATATTACCCTTCCGCAATTTTTTGCAAAGATTCTCTTCTTCCCTCAGCTGTTTTGACGACCGTTTTGTGGCGTGCCATTTATTGTTTTTGTGCGCACACACAAATTTGTAGCCGCCCAAATCTCGGTCGTATAAATCCCTAGGAGCTTTTGTGACTTTTTTTCTTCGAACTCTTTTGGGCTTGATGCGGGTCGAACGACGGAGACCGTGGCGTGTTGAACGACGAAGATGCATTAATTTGGTCATTTTTATTTTTGGCTAAAACACTGGCCGCACTTGATATTTCACATATAAGCAAACAATAATTTTTTCCACAGGCTTGGACAAAACATGTTTTTTGGATTTGTACAATATAATAATAAATAAAAAGATATTATTTAAAAGTTTAATGTCGTTGTCGAGAACAGACTCGAAGCATCTGACTCTTCTTCAGACCCGAGCATGTTGTATTTGTTATTGTCTTTGGATTTTTTGCGTTTTAAAAACATAACAACGACATACACTACAACTAAGCCACCAATGCCAATAAAAACAATTGCGGTGGTGCTCAGACCCTCACTTGTTGCGGGGGTGCTGTAGGATGCGGGGGTGCTGTAGGCAGCGGGGTCAGTGGAGGCAGGGTCAACTGAGGCAGCGGGGTCAGTGGAGGCAGGGTCAACTGAGGCAGCGTCAACTGAGGCAGCGACTGTCCTTTTTCTAATGTGCTGACCCATAAGCTAGTATCTATTCCACTGAACATAACTGTGGGAATTTAAATTCGTTGCGTCATTTCAATAAAATCAATACGACCGGCGTGAGTCGTGTAAGCTTTGACTTGCGAATGATTGCGGGAAGTACATTTGAAACAAGTGAAAAGCTTTCCGCAACTTCTAATAAAAAGTTTACATTGGGAGAATACTATAAGCGTATCGACGTAGCGAGCTGCTAAAAACTAATATAGTTAAAGAATATAATTTAACACCTGTTTCTTCACACGTTTTGGCCAACAAATAAGAATCCATAAGATGAATATGGTTTGCATTCTGTGTTCCGACGGTGGTTGTGTAGCAGTGGACACTGACTCGCTCCGAAACTGTCCACCAGTATTAGCACGGTTCCTTGGAATGGTCGATGGGTTTGCGAACCCCGATGTCGACGAGTTTGACCGTTTGACATTTGTGGACAATTATCAAATACCAAGAGCAAGATTTGTGGAATGCATCACGTTTCTGCAGTCAGGCCATGTTCGCTGCCTGTCTGAACTGATGGAGACCTTTAATACATTGGGCGGATGCGCTGCTCTGGACGAATTTTACGAAAACAAACTGCTTGAGGCCGCCCAAAAGCTATCAGTCAATCAGTCAATGAGACTACTTCGATTGGACAACCCATTGTCTCCCAGTGAAAACAAATTGGGCCTATTTCGATTCGAAGCACATGGCCATTCATGGCCTCACGACGATACATGGGAAGTCGTAGGGGTTCTTCCACAATCCACAGGTCTTTTTTGGTGGCGGCAAAAAAAATCAAATTATTTGCAGTCTTAATATATAGACACGACATGTGCCCTCTCTATTTGTTACAACCAAGACCCAACCAAGACCCAACCAAGACCCAACCAAGACCGGACCCAAGACCAGATACACCCTCTCGACATGCCTAAAGTGTCCAAATCTGCGATGCTGTCTGCGACGCTGTCCAAATCTGTGCGCAAAATGAACACTAAAAAATGCAAAAGATGTGGTCGCTCTGCCCCGTCCAACGTGTCAAAAAAATGTTCAGGATGCCAGTTTTTATTTCCCATCAAAGAGAGTAGAATAGATGACAGGCGGGGCAAATATACGAAGCGATGTTCAGGGTGTGGCACGATGGCAAAAAGCAATCGTGCCAAAAAATGCTACAGTTGTGGGTGTTCGTATGTGTCAGCAGCTGAGCAAAGAATACAAGTGTAAAGGAAGAAATGATGTATAAACATAATTTTTTTTTCTTTACAAACATGTAACACACTTGTGTGTATTCGATTATAAATGTTGACCTACACCATTAGACAAATGCCAAAACGTAAATTAGAAGCCGCCTCCCAGCATTTGGCAGAAGACCTCCGTGACGATGAATTAATATCTCTGCGCAACTCTGAACTCTCGAGCGAGCGTGCTGCCGTTCTCCTGAGCTTTGAGGAGATGACCCAAAGTTTAAATTCTCAATTATCACAAGCAACGGCAGAAAGAAGGCAGATACTGGAACAAAAACTCGAGTACGAACAAACTCTGTACAACGACCGAATGTCGGCATTGGAAGCCAATATTGCGAAACACAACGCTGACAACCAATTGATGAATTCAGTAAAAAAAAAGAGGCGAATTATCGATAAAGAGTTGGATGACTGTCAAGACATAGCAACGAAGGGGGTTAAAAACTGTTCATGGCGTTCGATTCGTAAGGTGATGCATATTCGGCATAAAATGAAGACTCATGGCTCTGAAATGACTGACGAACAAAAAACACAATATGCAAAAGTTTTGCAACAATTGAAGGAGCAAGGGTTTAGAGTGGTTGCAGATTCTTGAAATCGTTTGCCCTATCGAGCACTGATGATACGTTTCTGTTCCACATCTGTTTTTTTCTCCACGATTCGAGATGAACACTTTGTACATACCAGTTCGTGTCCGGGCAAAAAATACACGTCTTCTTGACATTGATAGCATTTGTATTTGTGGGCTCTGTAGTTGTCTGTCTGTAACTGCACTGTCCTGCGTTTGCGTTTTTTGACTTTAGATACTTTTGGCTGGTGGTTGCGAGTATGTAAAGAATATGATGGATCCATTTTGTACTGTGTACAATACATGCATACTTTTAAATATGAGTATTCGTAACATATATTCATTAAAAGACCAAGGTCTCCAAGCATCTCCCGAACAAGGTTCGCAAGAATGGTTGGACGGGAGAAAGGGTCGTATAACTGGGTCCAAACCCTCCGATTTGTACTTTAACTTTAAACAAGAGAGTGACTGGGATGACATTTTGGAAAAATGGTTTGGAGTTACTGTTGAAAATTTTGACGACGTTGCTAAATCTCGCATGGCTTGGGGCAGTAAACACGAGGACAGTGCCGTCGATGTGATTGTGGACAACATTCCTAATTCTCATTTTTTTGAATGTCCAATGATTCCAATTGACGACATTTATGCTGCGTCTCCAGATGGCGGCCTTGTTGTTTTAAAAGAGGATGGTTCTACAGATTGGTGGGCCAATGTTGAAATCAAATGTCCGGCCGGTGGGATTGGTAAAACCCCCGAAGAAATGAAAGCAGTCATGCTAAAAAAATGGAAGACACCCGCACCTTATTACATGATGCAAATTCATCAAGAAATGGCATCTCAAAAAACCTCCGAGACATTGTTTGTGGTCTGGACACCGTTGTTGACTAGAATGTGGCGCATTCCGTTCAATCGGTCTTTCTGGAATTTGTGTTTGGAAATCACTGAGAATTTTCGTTTGAAAAATGTCCCTTTTGAAGTCATGCACTCTAAAATACAAATGTTGAAACGCCGATGTTTTGGAGTCTCTAACTTTCCAATATGGAAAGAAGTACACCATGCAAATACAACTGAACTGTAAATTCTATTTTTTTGTATCATCTTGTATTTTTTGTATAAAATTGTCGTAGTGTGTTTGACTCTGCCGTGCCAATTCTGTCAACTCTTCCAATGTGGGTGGTGCCAACGGGGCCGCCGGTAATGACCGGGCTGCCACCCATCCCACCACTGTACCAACTACAAATTTGAGCATTTTTATGAAAATAACAACAGGGAAATAGTGTCTTTCATTAACTCCAATGAGGAGGGTTATATTATTTTATATAGCACACAATTGGTATCCAACATATAGCACATATGTTTTATTTTGTGTGGATGACAGTAACAGTGGCACAACATGGCGAATAACATTCAACTCTACAATGTTGGCCCCATAGAATGTCCATCCCTGGATATCAACAGTGTAGAGGGGAAATGGGCCGCCGACTGTGTCGCGCACGAACGTCAACAGATCAAGAGGAATCGGCTGATGCAGGACATGCTGGAGACAGGGTTGTGGGAGGAGATGTCGAGACCCGTAGAGGGGAGACTCTAAACATTGTTTGTATGCAAAAACGTTCAGTCTTCCAATTCCGAATACTCCGAGTCTTGGCAACAGCAGCACAGTATGCACCACATTGTTTTAAGGAGACTAATTATTCTGGCAAAGACACATGCCAGGCAGATGGCAAGCATTGCCAAGCCGACAATGACGGCAATTTGTACAAACTGGGGCAAGTCACCAATAGTAATATCTTGTAGCATTATAAAGAGAATTGGTACAGTAGTAAATAGTGTAGATTGATAAAAAAAAGGAACATCTTATTTGGTATCTAATTCTTGGATTTTTTGTTTCAATGTTCTGGCATATTTTGACAAAAATTCGGAGCGCAACAGCAAATCCGACTCTTGCAATGGTGCTCGTGTCATTGGGTCGGTGCCTTTCGACCTCACCCAAGTTAACAATTGTACTCTGTCGTAGTAATGGTTGTTCACTGGTGTCTTGACCAAATCTGCCGAGTAGTCTTGTGAAATTGGACACCTCAACATGTGTGTAATTTCATCCCATTGTGGGTTGTTTTCATAAGTGGTTTCTAATTTTGTCATGATAGAGCACAAAGCAGAGGTGACATTGGCAACAATCGCCTCTAAAATCATATCTGGTACAATGTTCTCACAGAGTTCAATTGCCTTTTCTGCAAATTTCTGTTGTTTTGTTTGACGAATCATAAAACGACAGACATTTTGTGAGACTGTCGTTCGGGTGTCATTGAGTAAAATTTCTATGTGCGCAATTCTGGAATGTGCGCAGGCGTGTTCCAGTGGCAAACGGTGATTCTTCAACGTTAGGTTGGGGTCTAGACCTCGGTTCAAGCATATTTCTAAATAATAAGCAGGTACTGCCATAAGCACATCTATCTGAGATTGTGGTATGACATCTACTCGAGTGACGACTTCTTTGAACAATTTCCGATGTTGACGACGAATAGCGGCAGAGACACAATTTGTTGACAGTGTTCTTGCTAAATAAAGGCAACTCAGGGCAGATTTCACATGCAGGCGTGAAATAATGGTTATCCACTGTTTGTCGGAAGGGATGTAGCCAGATTCCAGACATCGTTGTAACACGCTCTGATTATTTTTTTTCAGTGCCTTGCGAAACCGCAATTCTAAAATATTTGAATGGACTGGCAGACATCCTTCAACGGCCCCGCGTGGTGGCAAGGGTGTGGGTGGAGTTGCTGGCAATGGTGTGGGTGGAGCCAAGACTATCTTGTCTTGCACGTGTTTTTCTTGCAGATGCATTCCAAGAGATGGAGATGGTTTGACGACTGCACTGTCTTCTATCACTGTATTTTGAGTGCCCCCAAGGAGCATGTTTTCATGTACATATAAAGTTGTTTATATAGTATTAAATCTTATATGTACAAATGGATCAGTAACACAATTAATATTGATGGCAAATTAATGGAACTGACTGTGATTGACCGCCAACATTATATAGGGTTACAGACTCTGCAACAAACTTTGGGGTTGGACGACAGAGATTTTCAGCAAAACATTGAACAATATGACTACAGTCAGAACAAACCATTGATAATCACTGGCACACTGGTCTCTTGTAAATCTGCCTGTCATTTTCTGCAGTGGTTTATGGACAACTCGTACAGTCTCCACCCCAACGCAAATTCCCTCAGACACAGCCTCCAGCAATATACTAAAAAAATACCGAAACGTGTTCTAAGCAGGTCGTTGCGTATCGAAATAGCATATCGCCAACAATATGCCTGTAACATGTGCCAACTGTTCCCAATACCCCCCACTTTCGAAGTCGACCACATTGTAGAATTGCAGGACGGCGGACAAGACGTCGCGGAAAATTTGCAGGCCCTCTGCGTGACTTGCCATCGCAACAAGACCAGACTGATTCGTCTTGGGAAAAATCCTATTTTTGCCACCTGTTCTGGTCGACCTACTTTACCATCAGAGACACCATCAGAGACACAGCCCGGCGCTGTATTTTCCAAATACTTTCATCGTATAAAAGCCCCTCACAAATAAATCAAAGTATGATTGTGGTTGCAATTGATCCAGGTATCCGCAATCTTGGCTGGTCCGTGTACGATACCCAAAAAGAGACGTTTTTAAATTTTGGCCGGTACGATTTGTTGGAAGGACAACCAAAGAAAATGCACACCAAATATGCACATCTGGTCAAAACATTTGTTGATGCATCTCGGTCTGTATTTGAGGCAGCCGATGCCGTTTGTATCGAAATTCAAATGACCGCCAAATTCAAAGTGATAGCCACTGCTTTTCAATGTTTTTTTTGGAACAAATCCCATTTGGTTTCACCCAAATCCGTCCGACATCATTTTAAAATATCAACTGGCAATTATGCAAAAAACAAAAAAGCTTCCATTGCCATCATCCCCACTTTGTCCATCCCAAGCAAGAATAAAAAATTATTTGAAACGTTCGACCCCAAAAAAAGAGACGATATCGCGGACGCAATCTTAATTGCCTTGTACTGGGCCAGAGTGAAAGCGGATACAGTGCCACCACCCAAGCGTAGAAAAGTATATAAATGTACATGTAAACAACCAAATTGTCAGTAATGGATTTATTATTATTGCTACCCCAACTTGTTCTTCTACTGTGCATGTTGTGGTTTTTAAATGTGTGGGTCAAAATGTGCCGATGTGTGTGGTGGGGTTGTAAAAAACCCTGCTGTTGCACCGCGTCCCTGTCATTGTACTTGCTCCACCACTGCAAACGAGCCTCTCATTTTTTGCTGGCCTCAGACAATAAATCGGGGAAACTGACTTCCAACCATCGAAAAGACTCTTGAACACTCAAAATGTTTTGATTAAAGACATTGTTTGTCGTCTTCCACTGTTTAAAAAAACGATGAAGCCACTGTTTGGTGTGAGTGGGTAATGACCCGTCTTTGTACCGCACAATTCTGCTGAATCGTGTAATGACATTTTTGTGGGCCGACAATTGAAATTCATACTCGGTTAGACTGGCCGCCGCCAATTTCAGGGCGTCGTTGTCCAAGACATCCACTTGACGCATGGTTTGCAAAGATTGGTTTCTGGATTCCACAATGGACTGTTCCTGCCGCAACACATTTGCAATCCAGTCCGTCACTGTTTGAACGATGACGGTGGCTTGTTCGGGACCAGTCCACTCTTTTTCGACAATGGTTGACAGTTGTTTGAGCAGGGCGTAGTAGTCTTCTTTTTGTTTGGCCAGTTTAGCATTGGACTTGCAGATCGTGGAGATTGCGGACCAATGATTGGAGGGAGTGACCCGGCGTTTTTTTTTCGGAGGCATTTGTTAGAGTCAGGGCCACAATACTTATAATACCTTTTTTTCGATGAATAAAATCCATCTTTTCTCGCGGGCTATTGTTTTAGACAATAGCAAAACAATAGCCCGCGAGAAAAATGTTTAGAATATATTTATATTACAGATAGTGTAACTATTGCGCCCGGTTTGTTACAATGGTTCACCAGTCACTTTCAGATTGGTGTAGTACCAGTCATTCCCTTCGTATCCACACGGAACTCCTTGTTCACTCCGGACACGGTAAAACCCACGTTCTTCCATCACATTTTGAAACGTGCTTTTGTTAAAACGGTGTTTGTTGTCTAAATTCGCACTGAATTTCTCATAACTGACCCAGACTTTTGCACACTTTTCATGACATATGGGACGTGTTTTGCGGGGACGTTTGCAGCCCCATTCTTCTGTTGTATTGTCATATACTAAACAATGCTCATTTTCCCATGTTGAAAAGTGTGCGTTGGCGGGTTCAACATCTATTCTTTCCTTGGACAAACGTTTGGACAAATTTTGGCCATTTCTTGAAAAATCTTCACTGTTCCTACAATTACGGCGGGGACGGGGACAGTCTTCGTCAATGTACGCAATGTCGACAAAACCAACTCCGTTGCCCTGTGGACGTGGGATATATAAACATTCTGGTGTGTGGCCTAATGCTGCCATGGCAGCCATGAACTGCATCCGTTTCATTGGAACTGTCCCTGTTTTTTCACAATAATTGTTGTATGAGTTCGGATGATTATTCCTCAAGTCATGTGTTTTGATTTTAGAGCCTTTGACAATGTGCCAGGTGGAACACCACTCTTCAAACACTTCGTTTTCATCTGTTGTGAGAGGCGTTGGTATTGTTTTCCTACGCCTGCGCTTGTTGTCTGCAGACGATTCGCGACTGAACGCTGACGAGGTTTGCAGGGGACGCTTCTGACCTGACAGTGTGGTTTCCCTCAACACCATGGGAGTGTTACTGTCACTAGGAGAGTCCGACAGTGGAGTCTCGGATGTATCATCAGGGGTGTCGCCATCACTGCTGGAGTTGAACTGTTGTCGCATTGTTTGTTGCAAATTCAACCGTGAGTCGACATTGTTCATGGCGTATTCCGGACCCATCGAGGTGTCGTCATCACCACTGGAGTCAACAACCAAGTCAACAACCACCGGTCCGGATTCTCTGCTGGCGTACACATTGATCTGTTTGTCCAAGGAGCGATGTCTTCTCATTATCTTCGAGACAACAGATATCCAACAATCCTGCATGTCCTGCAGGTTGCCTCGGAAATATTCCTTTGTTGGCAACATCTTCCCATTCTTTTCTATCTTGACACACTCAAAATGTCGGTTAAATTCGTCCTTGAGAGCCTTCTCCACCAACCAATAATAATCACACTGCACATGAAATATAATGTCTGTATTCTTTCCATATTGTTTTTCTCTGGTCAAATCTATATGTTTGCTATCGCCGAGTTTCAAAACATACGTCCCGATATGTTTTTGAGGTTGAAGCAAATAAACTGTACCGCGCTTGTAAGCAGCTATCATGTCCTTCGCCATATAATTGGGACATCTCTCGGTTAGGGGTTGATTAGTGTCCCCCCGTTGATAGGCGCCCACAATTGTACATCGCTCGTAGGTTTTGCGGTCACTCGCTATTACAGGGTCTATCATTATTTGGTCAGTGATGGGACAAATCAAATGCTTGAATTCCTTTCTGTCTTTCATGATTTTGCATGTTATGTCATAGAGGAAACGTTCACACTCACGTTGGGAATGTTGCGACATTATGTGGTGACATAATAAATGTCTATGCAGGTTGAACTAAACTTATGTCTAACATTTTTTTATTAATATATTCTGTTCTAAATCTAAACTGTGTTGGTCTCACTCTTCCGTCTTGCATTTTTTCTGAGTGGGTTGGGTGATGTCGGTCTCGACCAGCGAGGAGCGTCCGCGTTTGTGTAAAATGCGGACGTGGTTCTGGTAGATGGAGGTGTCGCGATGTTGACCCGGTTCGTGGGTGATGAACAGGCAGGTGCGGCGGTCATCCTCCTCGCACCAGTCTCGAAGGGTTTGCTGCACCGATTGAATGCCAATCTGATCCATGGACGTGCTGCATCCTCGCTACAAAATGTCGGGCACCCACCCCGATGGCCCTCGAGCGGAAAAGTGGTACTTGCGGAAAGTGTTCAGCGACCTGGTACCCAGCTGTGTGTTGAATCGAACCAAAGCTCAGTTTTCGGACGCAGTGGGTTCGGAATGGATCGACCAACTAAAAAAGACCGCCGTCGAGAAATACGGTGAGTCCATCGGGGTCTCCAGTGAGGCTCGGTGGTATCGGGATCTCTTTGACGAATACTTTCCTCACAAAAACGCTGCAAACACCGTACTGTTTACAGAGTCGTCCATTGCGTGTTCGTCAGAGTCGGCCAGCCATTGGAACCCCAACTTTCAACACAATTTAGATCCATCCGGAGACGCGGTCGCCGATGCTGTTAAAGCTTGTACAGATAGTTAGACACTGTACGGTTCAGTGGGGGACGAAATGGACGAACTCGAACACTGCACCCACTATTTTCTTCATTTGTTCCGTTTGTGTCAAATGTGGAGGTGGTTATTTATTCAGAATATTTTGTATAAATATTCAAAATATTTTGAATATTTATACATATTAATAAAAACTAGTATTTAAGGCAGTGTTTTGGTATATAAAAATGTCAAGTGTGTGCCAAACAGAAGATTTTAAAATACCAGAAGAAATAGTAAACGCCACGCAATTTGGGTTTTTGAAAAGCCAAAAACCACATTGGTTGACATGTACCGATGACTTGCGTGGTTGGCAGAAAGAATGTGTACAAAAATTTGAAAAAAAAATGTGGTCAGACTCTGATGATCCACTGAAGAATCGCTTTGTTATTAATGCTACTCCAGCCTCTGGAAAAACAATGGCTGCTATATTTTTGGCATATCTGGCTATACAGCGTAACCTTGTTCAAAGGGTCATCATTATCACCCCTGGTTCAGTCGTACGTAATGGTTGGGGAAAATCCGCTGCAGAATATGGAATCGAAATTAAATACAAGCCGACACGAGAAGTAATGAACCCCCTTGTAGATGGTTTCCATGGGCGGGCAACAACATACCAACAAATAGCCAGTATGAAACCAGAGCAAGTTGCAAAATTGCGCCGCGAGATTGAGACGATACCAACAATGTTAATATGTGATGAAATACATCATGCTTCCCTTGAAAATTCTTGGGGAACCAAATTGATCAATATTTTCGAAGAACATGCTAAATGTATAGTTCTCTTATCAGGTACACCTTACCGAACCGATAAGCAACCATTACCATTTTTAGGAGACAATTTCGACATAGAAAATGTCACTGACATTAAATATACTTACATTCAAGGGATGAAGGATGGAAACTTGCGCAAAATCAGATACATGACACAAGACGGCGTTTTCAACTGGGATCAAGGCAATTCGTCGTATTCCTATGTGGACACGGTAGATGGCAAACGGGTACCACAATACACAAAGAAACTAAAGGACTCGAACAGTTTCAAGCGCATCTATACAAAAAGTGATGTCCCTAAACATCTAAAACGGAAAAAATTCAACTTTTCGATCAGTACAAACCCGGAATGCAATGCAGTATCCACTAAAATGATCTCGCGGGGTATAAGACAATTACAATTATTGCGTCGTAAATATAGAAAAACACAAGGGCTTATCGTAGTGGAGTCAACTGAAGCAGCGCATTTTGCACTGGAAATATTTCGAAAAGAAAAACTGAAAAGTATTGCTACAAAAAATTGGCGTGCTGACATTGCAGTGTCTGCAAATGGAGGCTCGGACAAAATATACACGTTTAAAACGCAGCCGGAAGACCATCAATTTATCATTGCCATTAAACAAGTCTCAGAAGGAGTAGACATACCAAATTTGGCGGTTTGTGTCTATTTAAGCAATATAACGACGAAAATGTTTATCATTCAGGTTCTGGGGCGCATTCTGCGCATGATAAGAGACGGAGAAATGAAAAATTTGGATGAATGTTGGTTCATATCTCCAAGAGAAGATATTATTGACGAGTATGTCGGGTCGATGGCAGCGAGTGTTCAGGATTTGACTTCTGAACTTGTAGAACCGGACGAAGAAGAAGCCAAAGACAACACCACAGACAACAGTGACAATTTAGATTCCTGTTCCGATATCTCTGATTCTGAAACAAAAGACGAAACCATACAACCTATCACAAATTTAGCAGTTGTTGCAAATCAGAGTACTATTCGTCACATCGAGGATTCTTTTCAAATAGAAAGAGATCCAGACATCTGGCGTCTCGCGCAAGAAACGTCGGAAATCACGAATGGGTCGGCTGAAGAATGGTATGAGCAAATGATATCCAATCAAGGGGTTCGAGATGTGCCCACTCCAGTGATACATCAGTCTTCTGTACAACCTTCTTTGAATGACAAGATGTTAGCATTACGTAAAGACATAAGCAAACAAGTTAATAAACTCTCTTACGTAGCCAAGAGATACTGTGCTTCTGAATGGCCTTTATGGAAAATATGGCTGAAGGTTAAGGGTCAAAAAATACCACTCAGCGATTTTACTTATGAAGAATTAACTATCATGCGTGAGGAAAAACTTCCAAGAGTTTCTACACAAATTAAGAGAAGTAGGCCACGTCCCTCGTCAAATATACCCGCATGGGCACAAAAGAAACCAAGAAATTAGACAAAGGTAGGTCGATTCAGTGGAAAGATTAGTCCTGACATACATAGATTTTATTTTAAGAAAATCTTTTATTTAAAATTTAAAATTTTGAAAAAATGCTTTTTGCTCTTCGTTTTTGTACTTCCAACACAAAACCCATTTTAATGTGTTTGCATTAGTTACATCGCTGTATGCCGGCCAAACTCTGTACATTGATTTTTCGTCAATCCTGTTAAAGCTTGTACAGATAGTTAAACACTAATTTTTTAATTTGTTCCGTTTGTGTAAAATGCGGACGTGGTTCTAAGTTTACTGTTTACTCGTTGTTACAATGGTTCACCAGTCACTTTCAGATTGGTGTAGTACCAGTCATTCCCTTCGTATCCACATGGATTTCGTAGTTCACTCCGGACACGGTCAAACCCACGTTCTTTCATCACATTTTGAAACGTGCTTTTGTTAAAACGGTGTTTGTTGTCTAAATTCGCACTGAATTTCTCATAACTGTCCCAGACTTTTGCACACTTTTCATGACATATGGGACGTGTTTTGCGGGGACGTGTTTTGCAGCCCCATTCTTCTGTTGTATTGTCACATACTAAAACATGCTCATTTTCCCATGTTGAAAAGTGTGTGACGGCGGGTTCAACATCTATTTTGTCCAAGGACAAACGTCGTTTGTCCTTGGACAAATTTTGGCCGTTTCTTGAAAAATCTTCACTGTTCCTACAAATACGGCGGGGACGAGGCCTACAATTACGGCGGGGACGCGGACAGTCTTCGTCAACAAACGCAATGTCAAAAAAACCAACGGAGTTGCCCTTTATATGTAAATATTCTGGTGTGTGGCCTAATGCTGCCATAGCAGCCATGAACTGCTTCCGTACGATTGGTTCTTTACTTTCTCCTTGGCAAAAGTTTTCGTATGATTTCGCATCTTTGACCCTCAAGTCCATTGTTTTAATGTAAGTGCGGGGAATGGTATTGACATTGCGCCATGTGGAACACCACTCTTCAAACACTGCCTTTTCATCTGGTGTGAGAGGCTTTGGTGGTAGTTTAATGCGTTTCGACGCTGACTTCCTGGGCGCCGATTCACTTGACCAAGCTGAAGAGGTTGGCCTGGAACGCTTGTGACCCGACAGACCCGACAGATTAGGAGAGTCGGGCAGTGGAGTATCTGACGGTGAGGTGTCGTCGCTCATCGTGCCGTTGCTATCGTCTATGTCGTCGCTATCGGATACGGGTTGAGAGTCGCTATCGGACACGTCGCCGCCATTCCCATGCGCACCCATAAAATATCGGATATCACCGGGACGGGCTGATTTCTCCGACGAACGTCTATCGTCTCTACGAGGTACTAAGGTGCCGTACCTAGACCTTTCCCAGCATGAAGCACGTTCTATCTGGGAAGGGTCCTCCCTTTCGTATTTGCTATTGCATTTTGCACATGCAAGTATAGTGCATATACGCTGCTCTGCATGCTTAACCAATGTCTGATCTACCATTTTTTTGACAAACATTTCCTCAAACTTGAGAGTAGCCTCGTAAGTTTTGACACTATTTAATTGCCCAGAGCTTTGGTATTCACCCATCAGTTGTCGTGTATCTTCTTCTACTTTGTCTGCCAGGAGTGGTCCAACATGGCAGACATGCATCAATTTTCTTGGTACATCTTCACGTTTACACCTAACACATGTGTTGTTGTATTGGCTAAGATGTTTTCTGGTTACACGGCGCAGTTCACTGCCTACTTTTTTCTTGATTTGTCGCCCCAATTGTATGATTCGTTTTTCCATGGTTCTGAGATGGCTTGTTCCCCCCGACATATATATAAAAACAGATGTGATTAGAATATGTCTTTTTAGTTTGTCAAAAACAGTTTGAGATTTTTGGAAGTCTCTATTTCTTCTATCAATGATGGTCACTTGTCAACAGTCTTTTATGTGTATTTAATCAACAACAAAACACACAGATGCTGCCATCTGTTCAATGTATTTTCATTGGTGATTGCGGCGTGGGCAAAACCACGTTGCTCAAAACCGCGACACATCAAAAAATGAATCGCCTGCCAACAGTGGGGGTGGACATGATATCCTACAATTCCGGCAATCTGCGACTGCAATGTTGGGACACTTCTGGCCAACCCCGCTTTATACATGTGGTGCAAATGTTTGTCAAAAATTGCAGTATCGTCGTCTATATATTTGACGCCACTTTGGAAAAATCGTTCCTGTCAATTCTGCAGACCCACGAACAACATCACAAGCAAGACAAAATATATGCTGCGGTTTGTAACAAATCAGATTTACCAGGAGCAACCCCGGCAAAGTACCGAGAGCTGCTGGCCCAGAAATACCCCAACATCCATTTTCTGACTTCCAACGCATTGGAAAACGCTAACGAAACAATGAAAGAAATTGTATCACTCATCCCAGCCTCTGCCAAACCCGCCCGACAACAAGAATGTTGTACCATTGCGTAAATGGTTTGCGGCGGCGAGAATGAGCGGGACGAACCGCCAGATGACCTTTGGGTTTACATTTGTTCGGTACCCCGCCTGTCGCACTATACATCTCTGAATCTAATGACCCCGAGGTTTCCCAATCATCCAAAAGCAACCACTCGATACAGCTTCTATTTATTACACGTATTTAAAGCAAATCTACAAAGACATAAATGAATGGAAACCCTGATTTTCTTTTCAATTCATTAGATAAATTTTTTGAATGTAATATGTGGCGTGGGGCTGCACAGCATAGAGGTACACACAAACTGCGTAAATGGTTCCAATGGGTATATCTGGCTGCTTTTAACGGAAATCCACAAGGTGAAAACAAAATTGAAAACCATTGCCAACATTTGAGATTCAAAATAGGTAAAGCACAAAACTTACGGGTGCGTGGTAAACAACTAATTGTTGAAAGTAACACAGGCGAAATTTTAGGTGACTTGGACGATGATGACGCTGACTTGGACGATGATGACAATGATGACGACGATGACGACGAAGAAAGGAGCCGGAGGAAAAAGAAGTCAACGAAATTAATCAAATGGTCAAAGGATATAGTCTATGCCTTTTCAGTTCCTCGTCCTTTGATGTTTGAAACCAGAATTAAAAGGTTTGTTTATAATTTTATAGACAAAAATCTTACCTATGGAGGAACTAAGGTACAGTATGCGTCGGAAATTGTACAAGGCATTGCGTTTGAGCCGCTTGTACACATAATACAGCTCTGTATTTTAGAAGGTTGTTTGTACCACAACTACATCAAATTAAATGACGATGAACAAATATTTAGACAATATGTGGGGGATATTATGAAGTATCCTCCAGATAGAATCAAATGGGATGGAAACACATATTATGGTAGAAAATGGGGATACCACCAGACAATGACCCTGACAATCTCCACAAACGTGAAGAAAACGGTTAATTTGACGCTAAACAGCAAAAATGTTCGCCAAAGAATCAAATCGATTAAATTGAGCGACGATTTCGATTTGATGAAAGATGTGGTCAATTTGTCAGGGAATTCGCCCAAGTTTGTGCAATATGTCTTCGATGTTACAAATAATGACAGCCGAATGAATCATATAAACAAGCCATCCGATAGTCCTAGTCATCTGTCATTTAGCACAACAGCTGAAGATGCTCCAAATAACTCGTTTGCCGTGGGTGATCTCGCATTTGCTATATTTGAAAAGGACAGCGATGGTCATTTCCCTTGTGAGATTGTGGGTTACTGGAACGGCCAGTTTGTAGTACGATGGATTGACCGTCGTAGATTTGATACAGTAGCTCGAAAATGGATAGAATATGACAGCAACGCGCATAAACTATATAAGAGGAAACACACACTACATACACTATCGGATTTCTTAAAAGACGAGGTGGTAGCAGTTGGCAATAAATATCTCAATAAACCAGTTGTGGGAAATAGGTATCGGGATTATATAGAATTGATAGACCACAAAGATTCAGACGAGGAAGACACACAACCAACGGAAGCACTTGTACCTACGTTTTACCGTAAAGTGGGAGAAGAGTACAAAAATTTGGAGCAATTGAGAACTTGGAATTATATGAAATATGGAGACGCATTTGCACCGTCACGCCATTGGAAAACAAGGGACCCTGTTGAAAACAAACCAATTAATCCAAAATTTAAACATAAAACTGAGGCACAATTGAATGTATTAGAAATTGAAAAAGAACAAAAACAATTGGATCAAGAACAACAAAGGAATGAAGACGATGAAGACATGCCCGCTTCGATGGTCAACTACTCTGACGAGGAATCGGATAAATCGGCGGATGAATCGGCGGATGAATCGGCGGATGAATCGGCGGATGAATCACCGGATGAATCACCGGAAGAATCGGCTTCAGACGACATGGCCACTGAACTGTCCACCGATGCCCGGGTAGTTGTCATTGACGGGAAATATTTGGGCGAGACTGGCCGAATTGCCAAAGTGACCAACAAAATGTACCAATTAGAACTGGACAGTGGTGCAACGACTGCGACAGGCAAGATGCCCATGGTCAAACATAAACAAGTGGCGGCCGCTTCCCAACCGGACGAGTTAGACCATGTCGAGGAACTGGATCAAGAGGTTGGAATGACTGCGGAAGAGGCTATTAATAAATTAAAAATCGGAACTCGAGTACAAAAAATAAAAGGGTCCAACAAGGGACTTATGGCCCGCGTGACTCGAGTACCGTCCAGACGTTTGTTGACAGGTATATTTGGAATTGGTACCGATAAGAAACGAAAACAACGGCCAGCGTCGTGGAAAATCGTCTCCAGAAAAAAATAATGTAGAGAATAATTGAAGTATAAATACTGTAGCTAAGATGTAGTAAACATGTCTTTTGCTCATATTCAGGCAGAGTATCTGATATCTCAAATACCTTGGACCAGCGACGATTCTTTTGAAAATGTAGTATTCGAATGGCTCAAGTTGATATCTCAACATCCCTGCAAAAAAAAGCAAGATTTTGAGAAATTATTTGCAACCTTTCGAAACAATCATTTCAACAAATTTTTACACAACAATGCAAATTCTTCCGAGTTTGTCAAACTTGTGTGTGATTCGGCTCCCACTACCAAAAAGGATTACGAAGAATTGTTTTTGAAAATATCAGCTTACAAACGAAACCTGGAACCAATGCCCGGGGGTCATTCGGATGGTGTACCGGTTGCTGTACTGTGGTCTCTTGGTCATCGAGCTTTGAACAAGGTCTGGTACAAGGACGAAGTGGGACACGTTGCCGGCAAATGTTGTCAGTGTTTGACGTCCCGGCGTGTCTCGTTTGTAGTTCGTCAAGAACCAGCATGTCCAGCCACTTCCGTGTGGTTGTGTCCCAGTTGTTCAGCACCTCCAATCAATGAATCTTTTGTGTTACCGCCCCCCAAGCAACATGAACAAATGTTGGCAAACATGCGAGAACTGTACATTTTGTACTTGTCCAGCCAGGAAACGAAATCACCGTTGGATGTTGCTTGGAGTCAGCACTACCGCCAACACGAGCCCGCTTTCCAAGTAATGGTTGCCAATTTGAACAGCAAACTTGCGAGTTACCAACACAATTTGACCGAGGTAGAACACAACTATTTCAATCTTCAGCAGTGGGCGGACAGACAGATGTCAGTAGTGTCAAAGCAGTTGCAGCAAGCGTACAACAATGGCCAGCAGTCATGTCAAGGGTATGATTTACGATATCGGCGGTAATGATATTGTCCGTGATTGCAGCAATAGGTTGCAATGGAAAAAAAAACATTATATAAGGCGGAGTCTGTCAGAGGGAAATGTTATTGATTAGGGATAAAAAAAAAATAAAACATCCTCATTTTCGACAGATGGTTTCTCCTCGTTATGTGTTTCAACCTTCTGAACAGCAAATGTCCAAGCAGGCCACGAAGGAATTGGAAAACAATGCGGAAGAAGATTTGAAAGTGAACGAGAAAAAATATGAACAGGAGCATGCAAAACACTTTGAGAAGTTGAAAAGTAAAGAAGCAAAATTAGAAGCAGAAGAAAAAGTAAATATCATTGAGAGGCAAGACACTGTGGTTGGCGTGAATGAGTTAATGACAGAATTAAAAGATATTTTTGACACAATAGAACTGACCACTGACACCCCCAACTCAGATAGGAGCGCCAATAACACGGATATAATCGCGAAAATGAATGCCATTGAAACCAGTGAGTCGCCAATTTCCCGATGGATCATCAATTGCGCCAAGCTTGCCAAATTGGGACGATTGTGTGAAAAAAAAGGAATCAATGGAAAAAGTGCGTGTGAAAAGCAAGACTATAGCGGTATTACTGGCATCACAAAAGATTACTACCCACCGTTATTTGACGGCAATCCGTTAAAAAGGGCCGCCCTCGCCGCCCGTGGTACTAAAGAAAATATGGAAGCGTTTGACGAGGGTGATATGCTCTCGGCCTCGTTTATGTTGATGGTTTGGAATTCTAGTCCGTTGTTAATTGCAGGACAATATAAGCTTCCCATTTTAGGTTCCACAGCAGAAAAAAATGGAACATGGCCCGCCAATAGTTACGAAGAATTTCACCACAAACTCACAACGAAATGGGGTGCCGAGCATTCTGTCCACAATGATGATTATAAATGCGTTCCAGCACATCCGTTTTTATGTTATTATTACCTTTTGGACGGTGAAAATGTGAACGTGCTTGACAGACGTCTCCTTAAATATGTTCGGATGATTACAGAGAACCTTTATCCGGAAGATTTGGAGGATCCGTTTGAGGAAACGGGTGAAAAGGAACTGAAAGACAACGCGTACACCGAGAAGTCGGGCAATACAAAGGCTACGATAAAAGGCCCTGATTGGACTCAAGGCCTTGATTTCACCGAGAAGTCAAAGGCAGTGTTTATGTTATTTTTAGGGACCGTCATGATCCATTCGTACGAACTTCCGTCATTGACCATTGACTGGTCAGATTCCGAAGAAAACAGATGTCTGGCCGTTTATGAATGGGTTTGCAAGAGACAGGAATCTCATTTGAAAAGTATGTTCAGCAAAGAGACCATTAATTGGTCGTTTTCCGAATGGGGTGCTTCTGGCGGCTTTATGCCAAGTTTGTTGAGGCATGCCGCTCAGTCTATGGAGCATTTGAACATTCGATTGAACGGCAATAAAAAACCGGTGTGTAGTGCATGTCCCAAAGACTACATGGTGTATTATGGTGCCAACTGGTATGCGGTCAATAAGAAGCGCGACCCTACGAAGAAGAATTATTCTGGCATTTGTACACAGTATCTGGACGAAATCGCAAACCTTTTGGAAATGACGGAGGAAGATAGGAATAATCCGTGGTGGTTGAATTGGGTGGGTACGTGGCAGCAAGCTCAGCGCCGTTTGGATGCCTACAAAAAAAAACAACAAGAGATGTATGATAATGTTGACCCTCGCTATAGTTTTGTGGATTATTATATGAATTTGATGATTTTGCAAGTGGACCTTTGGGTCAAAAAATTGTTCAATGTATGTAATGTCAAAGTGGACGAGTCGGGCGATGAAGAAAAGGAACTGACAGAAGAAGAGAAAAAAAAATGGGCGTGGGTTGATGTCGCCAAAGCCGGTGGAGTCGCCGCTGGTGCAGCTACTGGCGCCGCGGCCGGGACATTTTTTGGTGGACCATTAGGCACGGCCATTGGCGCGGCTGCAGGAGGGTTGGGAGCCGCTTTCGCGACATATGGTGCCTCAAAAGTGTTTGCAACTATGGGAGAAATGGTCCGCGTTGGGGGTATATTACTTTACAAGGTCATTGGCCTTGTTTTGCGGTCTCCTTTGGTACAGGAAGCTCTCTTGAGCCTTGCCATCCAATACAAAGAAAAAATATGCATAAAGACAGCTGCAGCAAGCCGTAATTTTTCAGTGGTGAAAACTGGAAAAGACGGCAATCTTACAAAAATGAACGACTTGGGCCAATGGTATTCTATACCCGAAGCAGAACAAAAAACAATCGAGGAAGACGAAACCAAAAGAGCTGCAGAAAAACAAAAACGCAAATTTCAGCAATTTTTTGCTGTCTTACAAGAAATGTGCGGCGGAGAAGGCGATAGTTTTCTGATGACTGCTCTTGGCGGCACTGCTTTATATATAAATGGGGCATTCCAGGGCATTACGAGGCTTTTATTAAAAGTCCCCGGACTCGGACACATGATGGATACCATAGGATTGGACGAGGAAAAGTTACAGGGTATTATCATTGTGGGGATGACACAAACGGGCACCAAAAATTTCAATGCAATGGTCAAAGCGAATTCAACACTTGCCCGTCTCCAAAAACTATACCACGTCCTTCTGGAAAGCAGTACAAGTTGCTTAACGGACGGCAACTTAGTCATTAAAGACGGTGGCCTCGTGGGAGATGGCGCACAATACGTCACGTATGCTTGGGAAACCATGAACTTTAATATGCCCTACTATGCACTCATGATTTTGAACGAATTGGCTTCTACAAAACAATTGGTCAAAAAGGAAGGTAGTGACCCACCGGAATTCGAATGGAAAGATAAAGATGCGGTCTTTCCCTGGTCTCCCAATTTTGAAACAGAAAAAAATAAAGTTATTCAGAATTTTATCGCTTCACAGACGGTGCCCGGTGGCGAAGCGGCGTTTAATAAAAAACAAAAAGACAAAGGGAAAGAAGAAGCATATTTAAAGAACCGTCAAACTATGATGGAAAAATTAGACTTGGAAATGAAGTTGTTTGACGTTCAACAGGCTACTTCGGCGCTTGAAAACGCAAAAAAGAATGGATTCGGAGGTGCCGCTGGAACATCTGCCATAAATAGCCAACTGGACGGTTCTGTGGACGAAAAAACAAAAAAACTGAAGCGCGCATACAATAATCTTAAAAGTAAGGTTGAAAAATTTACCGACAAACGGCTCGCCGAAGACCGTCTCAATAATTTATATTGGTGGGGAGCTGCTCTCACAATCGCGGGCGGCATTGGACTTGCCGTTGCTACGGGCGGTGCTTCTGTGGCTATACAAGCCGGGATGGGCATGGCATCGTCGGCTGTGGCATCGGTAGGTGCTGCCGGTTCAGCGTCGGCTACTTTCGCCGCGGCTAATGCGGGCGGTATTGTGGCAGGTGTCAGCGGAGTGAAGACACTTATAGATGCAAATGTCAGTAAAGGGGACCAAAAAGTTATAATGGTAGGTGCTGCGACATTAATGTACAGGGGCGTGGCTTCAGCAGCTGAAACATTAGGTCACTGGAACGACGATCAGAAGATATTTGTGCTCGCCTCATTGTTTCAACATCAGTATGCTTGGGGGGAAATTTTCCGTGCAGAATTGGAAAGAGCTATTGATAAAATCAAGTCTAATGCATCCGGCCCACCTACAAACGACGGCGACACGACACGTATGCATTTGTATCAATGTATTGAATTTAGAAAGATAATCGGCAGAAACGAATCACTAACCATCAAATGGGCAGACCCTGGAAATCTTGGATATTTAGATATTGACGAAAGTTTAAAATGGTTTGGTGCATATGGGCCACCAGTGGTATAAATCGAAGAGAAAAAATTCGTTAATTTGTTTTTTGTATTTTTGTTTAATTGGTGTAAAATCTGCTCTACGATTTGGCAGGTACTAATCGCAGCATAAACAATGGAATGAGGTCAAAGGCATGGCACACCAACATCAGTTTCCATAAATTACTAAAATTTGTGGACGAGACCCCAAACATGGTTGTCAGCAATGAGCCCCATTCTGACGACACTACTCCTCCAATGTTGGTGATGGACATCAGTAACGCGTACAAAGTACCTTCCACCCCCACTGGGCATATTCTTGCCCCCAGTACTACCATTGGCATTGTCACAAATTGACCGACCAGTGTAATCACAATTCGTTCAATGAGTGCAAAGATAAAATCTGGTATCCCCATGGTACGATTTGTGTGCAGTACCAACAGTAGCAGAGTGTTTTCTAATACAAACGACATTGCGATGGCTACTCCAAAAATTTTCCGAAACGAGATGTCCCTCAACCAACGCTTGTAAATAAATGTTCCAACAATGGCCACTACATGTCCCAATACATCCAAAGTACCAAACTCGTCCGGTGTGAATTTCAGTTCACGCTCGTAAAAAAAAGTCATGACACTGCCATAACCGGGTGTGACACAGATTAGAAACAGAAACAGAGCAGGACGGTAAATGTTGGCAGTACGGATGGTGGTCGACAATTTGCCAATGGTTGTCCGCCAGTCAGCCTGTTGGTAATCCCCTTCTTCAACAAACGATGCCAAAATCGCAATGCAGATTGGTATCATCGAATTGAGATGAAATACTTTGACATATCCCATCGTATCATAGGCGACGGCACCGCCTATTGAGGCGACAAGACCTCCCGCAAACCGCAACATCCAAGAGTACGACTGCACCACACCTTTGTCTGATTCTGTTTCAGACCTTGCGATTTCCACCAACAGCGAATCTGCCATGACGTCTGCCACACACAACCCAGCAGAAGAGACAGTCATGACCAACGTCACTACAAATTCGTCGTGTGGGCAAAAGGGTAACAGTATCCACATGAACGCCGATAAGAAGGCGCCCAGTATCATGTATGGTCGGCGGCGGTATCCAAATATGGGATAGGAATCAGAGATAAACCCATACACTGGTTTGAGGCACCACGGTATACTTACGATACCAAATATAGCTGCCATCTGAGACGGTGTCACCCACTCCATCATCCAGTACCGCATAGCTATAGAGGGAAATTGAAAACAAAAGCCTAATAAAAAGTAAAAAAAAAGTAATTTCTTGTGTTTCATATTTTGTTGGCAGATACGTTGTTCAAATAGGTTTGTGTGTCAAACTTGTGGATTTGTCTATTTCTTCCAGTGTCCATGCACATTCACCAGTGCCAAGATGTTTCCAATAGATTGTGCCAGTTTGTTGGCATTCGACTTTGACAATATTATTGTCGATAGCAGTAACAGGTGTTTTAATATGTTGAATGTAGTCTGACATTTTGTGAGCAACCTGGGAACATCGGCCTTTTATACATTTAAAAACCTGTTGGTCGGATAATTTCCTGGCAGTAGATGTCTTTGGTTGGCATATCGGGGAAGGTCATAAAAATAATTTTTTTGAGCCAATTTACGCAAGCAGCGCCCGATTTTGTCAAACGGACATCAAAAGTGAGGTCGGTCGGAGAAGTTCGTACGACGTAAGTACCGTTGTTAAGCATGCCCTGAACAATTTCTACCATGGCACGCTCACCATTTTCCAGAGCGACAACAACATCCGAATGCGAATATTTCAGTTCTTGTTCGTCGCCAATTGTGTAAACCCGACGAAATTCACAAGGTTCCAGTTTGAGTAACTCGACGCTGTCTTGCAAAAACAAAATTGACATGTCAGCCTTGTTAGCCCCAAACTGTTTATATATGCTCAACGCTTAATTGGCGCGCGCGTCAGAAACCTCGTTAATTTTGGCAAACATGTCCAACATTGCGTTGTGAATAATATGTTGGACTTGTGGTGTTTTGAAATTTGGAGTCTGGCGGCTCAGATATTGTTGAACGTATTCTGTGTAAAGCAGGTCGGATTCGAGGACACAAGTATCCGAGTTGCCGGGGCCACTGTAGTTAAAATTGTGGGACATATTTTTAAAAAAAAGAAGACAGTTTTATAGTTAGGTTTTATGAATGGTCAACGACCCTTTCCCAGCGAAGCGGAAGAGGCCGGCGGCTTTAACTACTTTCCGGCGCAATCTTTTTTTCAGCGCGGTGTATCCGGCACCGAGAATTGTCCCAAATCAAACAAAAACATCGATGGCACTGTCAACACCGACCGACTCGCGCCGTCGCCGCCTTACACATCTAATAATTGAAATAAGTATTGCAAGAAAAAGAATCAAAGCCACTAGAGAGAGTGCGATAATAAACGAATCCGGGAAAGGAGTCTCCATGCTGTTCATTGACACACATCATTTTTGTATTCTCCATAATATATTCTCCATATAAGTGTTAACCCCTTTCTAAGCTGTACCCCGACGACTCAACCGTAATAGCTTCTCATTTCGGAGTACGACATTCTACCACCATCTCCTGGCCGTACAAACATTTGTAGGACAGCCTTATCCATGCCCCCTTCTGCCATGAGTTTCATTATTTTCCGATTGTTCCCATCTGGTTTCAACGGTATTTTCGTTTTCTGTTCAGATTCCTGTTCAGATTCCTGTTCAGATTCCTGTTCAGATTCCTGTTCAGATTCCTGTTCAGATTCCTGTTCAGATTCCTGTTCAGATTCCTGTTCAGATTCCTGTTCAGATTCCTGTTCAGATTTCTGTTCAGAGTCCATGTCGGCAAGGTGCAACTAGCTTCATCGGCATGGTCTTCAATACACATGTGTCATAAATAGGTCAATCTGTCCACTCCGACCACCTGACAGCCATGTTCAGCCAAGATGCACCCCTTTCTAAAAATACGAAAACAAGTATAAAAGTGTTTTATTTTTTCCATCAATGACAAAAGCACCCAAGAAAGATTACGCGTATCGTTCCACATGGAAACACAAGTTTTCACGTGCACGCAACCTGGCACAGCGTGGCGGACTGACCAAGAAAGAAATGATGAAAAAATACGGCCGTTTTCCCAAAAAAAATGAATGGTGGACTCCAGACAGTTGTTATAAATCGTGGAAAGAGAAGTGGATTGCTGCCAACCCGGTCCCGTTAATATGATATCCATTAATTAGTTGTTATTCCTTTATTATCTCATCAGCAATATGTTCACTGGGTCGGTTTAAACAGCTTCATGAAGGCCCAAATCTATTTCTTCTTCTTCTTCGGAATCTTCCAAAGTAAACCTCGGATCAACGTTGTGTTCGTTGTTTTCGCCTGTCAGTTCGACTTCTTCTTCTTCCTCGCTGGACTCCACTGGATTGTACGACTTTTTTTTCTTGGAAATCCATATGCAACAGGTTAACACTGCTGCAAATGTGACAACCGTCAATGCTACATAAACCATAGCTCCTGATTCTTTCCAAGTGTCTGACATTTGCATTTGTCAAAAAGACTATATACATTGTTTTGCCACTGCTATAAAATCCAAATGAACACTGGTTTGCTAAAAGGTCGGGCAACTATTGTCCTTGTGCTGGTGGTGTACTTTAATTTAGTAATGTCCAATGTGGTGTCATTGCGTCAGCATTGGTATGTCCAAACATTTCGCAATGGCACTGAATTTGAACCTTTGTATGATACAATGTTTATGGACTGGGTGGGGTATACTGGTGTCTCAATCCCGACGATGTTGACATTGCGAGATATGGTCGACGTTTGCACCTGGTCTTGGGTGTTGATAACCATCATTCTCTGGGGTGCCTGCTCTATGAAGCCGGTCCTAGCTGCTCGAGCACTGTCGGCACAAATACTATTTATTCCAATGTTTACATTGGCTCAGTTGTTGACAATAGTACCGGACGCCACTCCAAATTGTTTAGCATTGTTCAACATTCCCAAGGACGACAACATTGGTTGGATATTTTGGAGATACCCCTTGCGTTCTTGTGGCAACATGCTGTGGTCGTCGGACATTGCTCAATTAGTTGTGTTCACCTCCATTGCCTACGACATGGTTCCAATACATCGTCCCCGACTTCAAAGTATTGCATGGGTTATGGGACAATGTTGGATATTGGTGACGATGTGCTTTGTATTCAGTGCAAAATATCAGTACAGCACCGATGTGATTTCGACAGTCATTGTAGTCAAATTGGCCATGTCGCACCCATTGTTGGATAGATTTGGACTTTATTTTTTTGTTCGTGGTGGGGAGTATTTTGACAGAGTGCCCCACAACAGAATGGTACCAGTGACTATTTAAGCCTGGACCGACAAAGAAATGTCCAACCCAGTTGCAAACATGCAACAACTGGTCTCGCACTGGAGCACTCTCATGCCACCCGGTCGCAAGTCCAAAAAAAGAGGCAGGGAAAATGTGGACAATCACCGAGCTATCAAATTGAAAACTCAAGACACTTTACATGCAGCCGCAACTGCTGTGCCACCACTCGAAATTCCAACAAACAACGCAGCCTTTTCCAGCACAGTGCCTGGAAAGTAGGTACAAAACAACGTCTTTGTGTTTTATTTTCTTTGTGACACACAAATATTGGTATTTGAGCCTGGTTCACCGACCATATAGTTGCATACACACACTTGATATGATTGACCCGCCTTATTGCAGAAGATTTCAGACCAAAAGAGTGCACAATATCTTGTACAAAGGTGACGAAGCGGTGCTCCCGAAAACGGAAAAATGCTCGATTGCAGGAAACAGTACATAACTTGTTCAACGTCCACGGCGACCAGACAGTTAATGGTTCGTTCAATTGTTTGGACCATAGGTAACCAGGCCGTTGACTGATTGTAATCAACTTACAATATTGCCGCAAACATACTTTGCGAAGTTCAGCCACGCTGTTCAATACATAACTTTGTACAATTAGAGTCCATTCCGAGGGGGTAATTTGAAAATATCGATGACAAATGGACCAGTAGTAGCGGTCACGTAATTTACAGAACCGACTAATATGTGCAAGCACATCTAAGTTCAAAACAGCCATTATTTGGAATCGATGTAACAATGATGTATACTCGTTCACATATACTGTATATATATTGTATTTGTTCAGAGGAAAGACCCATCCACTCTGCCGCCCTCTTCCATCGCCGTAAAATAAACATATTTAGTGAATATGTGTATTTTCATTTGACATTGTATATAAGTTGACACATCAAACAACAATAATGGAATATTATTCTGATGCTTCAATGAGTGAAAGTGACACAGAGGAGGAGGAAGAAGAGCCCCTGTATTGCCAGCGTGAATTGGATTACTGGCAAATTGAAAAACTGTTGGACAGTCGTGGGCCACCACCAGTCATTGAATATGCAGCCAATCTTGGGGTGGTCAACCTGCGTGAATGTGTCATTGAAATGTCCAAAATCAGGATAGAACAAGTAGTAGATGACAAAACAGTACACAGCTGGAATTATTTCTGGCAAAATAAAGAAATCTCAGACACTTTTCTGTTTTCTACAAATGATTGGAATGCTATTGGTGAATTTTGTTTTCAACTGTGTATGTGTTGTGAGGCAAATCCATCCCAAGAACAAGTGCGCTCATGTATGATAGATATTTTAAAGTACGGTAAATTTAAAGTACACTAATTTTCCAACTAATTTGTATAACAAAATTTGACACTATATATGTATGCTGTGTGATTCAAACAATGTATCACACTTTTGCACCTTCAGAAATGACCAAGGCCGATGCCATTGCAAATGTACAAAAGGGAACAGTTGTGAGAAATAATGCTGGGGAGGAAGCCATTGTTTCTGTTGCGCCAGACCCAACTAAATCATCTGGACGTTTTGGTGTGGACGGCAACACCAAAAGAACCCAACAACCAGGCTCGTGGACCATTGTAAAACAACCCAAAACAAGTGGTCAATACAGTTTGAAACAAAAAATAAAAGGTTCGCCCCGAATCACGACAGCCCCCAAACAACAACCAACTGCAGATTTGCAACAAACTTCTTCTCTTTCTTCAAAACACCAAAATGAATTGGATGCACTGCTGGAACGACAACACAATGAAATGAATCAATTAAAAAAACAACTGCAATTGCAAGAGACAAAAGAAATACAAAAAATGGAACAAAAACACTTGAAAGAAATTGAAAAATTAAAAACGGAACAAAGGCAACAAGCAACCCAACAGGCACGTTCACAACTTCAACTCCGACATGCGGAAGAACTGCAACAGATGCAAGAAACACAGCACCAAGAAATTGAAAATTTGAAAAAAAAACAGAAACAAGATTTGCAACAATTTGATGACAATGCTGCTGATCAGTAGCAAGACTGCGGGACAGTGGGAAAAAAAAAAACAACATTTCATCATATGTGCCAAACAACTACCCGATATCAAAATCCCAAAGGTTTGTATCACATGTGGCAAGCTTTTAGTGTTAGAGAAAGTGTTCTCACCTTTGTGGTACAGTACTTGACAGTTCGAGAAATGGTGAAATGTAGACAAATATCAAGACTGTCCAATGGTGACATCCATGGCTGGCGGAACAAGGCTCTACAGATAAAACATGTGGTAGCTTGTGATAAATGTCCGGCTTTACGTCATGTGAAAAATACAGAACATTGTCCATTGTGTGAATCTACTACATGTGTTGAACATCTGGAAAAATGTACCAACTGTGGTGACATTTATTGTAGTTTTTGTGTGGGTTTTTGTTGTTTAGAAATACAGTAGTACAGATATATGTTACTATGTTGAAAACCCGTTTATATAATTGTCTAATAGTTGTCTCTCTTCGGTTGTTAATGTTGAAAAATCGATGCAATCAATATGTCCCCCCAAATGTTGCAGTGCACTGAACAATGCATGTGCCATTACTGACCATCCTTGACCATATTGTTCAATGTGACCCACAAGATTATCAGCAAGCACTTCCGATACAATCCGAGCAGCTGATTCGACTGGCATACATTCATAATTCAGCACTGTTTCTGTGGCCCAACCAGAAACAGATGGAGAACAAATGACAATTTCATGACTGTTTGACATCATAATTGGTGATTTTTTGTACAGACGCATTTGAGCCTTGACTGCCTCAGCTCTGCCCTCGTAAGAGACCGGCTCGACCCGCCAACACGAAGACGGTTGGCATTCGTACCGATTCCATGCATCGTTGTCAAGAGTAATGTGGAATGCCCGTCCTTGTTTGTAGAAAGGCACTAGTGGGGCCCACATTTGATGAACCAACACAGCATTAACCATGGTGTCCACATCGCTTTCACCAGTTGTGGACAGCCACTGGTCAGTCTTGTACACAAAACTTTCAAATGTGTCAGTGTCGATGAGACCAACCAGTCCTGGATGCGTTTGGAGAAAATGCAAAGAATCCAATTTCCAACATCCATTGTCACTCGCAATGGTGCATTTCATTCCTCTGTCAAATAAAAAACGTTCGATGACTGGATATGTCCAATACCCGGCAGAATTGCCAAAGTTGGACACGGATTGGTGTGATTCCTGAGCCAATACTGCGGCCACGTTGTGTAAACTGGCCTCAGATATTGGATACAGTAGATGTTCTAAACAGCGAAGGCATTGTTTACCATCATCTGTATTAAAATCAGACATTTATGCTTTTTTTTTGTGTAGTCATTCTATTTATATAGTAACGTTTAACCTTAATAGTCCAAGTCATCTTCGTCCGTGTCCTCGTCAGACGGTTTCCACTCGTCATCCTCCTCGTCCTCTGTGACTCCGTCCGAAAAAACATGAAGCCAATCTTCTTTATGCCAATCGTTTTTTGTGGCAGTAGTTGATAGTTTGGACCATTGTGGTGGGTCCATTCCCAACAGGATGACCTCACACCAAGCATGTGTAATTACTCTCTCAACCTCTGTTTGTGCAATCGACTGGACAATTGGTGTTTGTGTCGAACCGTCCAGCCACACGACGTCACAAGTTTTCAACTGTTTGTTCACGCGTTGTAACCCAATCATCCACAATTCTGTAATGTTGTGAAGAACTTTTGTTTTGTATTGTATTTCTACCCTGTCTGGATATAAAAATGCGACCACTTGCTTGACTCCAATAGTTCCAGAAATTTCCATTCTATGATAATCCCCATCGTATAAATATTATTTTTTGCAGTTTTGACATTGGATTTTCATACTGACCGAATCAATTGATATATAAATAGATTCATCCAATCGTCCAATCCAATGTTCATTGCACAGTTCTTTGGATTATTTTTATTGACAACTGCATCGGTGTCATCTTCCATCAGTATGAATTTTCAAAAATTAGCTCAGCATCAGACCAATTATTTAGACCCTCGGCTTCGGCAACAACAACGGCATTCACCATTAACATCATCAGTGTTTGGACGGCCTCTGTTTGTTATTGCACTCGTGTTGTCTGCAGCTGCTTCTGTCTGTGATTTCATTGCACTGGCGTGGCTTCCTACAGCAGTCATCGGTATATTTGGGTCGCTGTCAATTATTATCAACCTTTGTGTCACACAAATTGTTTTATTTGAAAAACCATCCAAAGAAGAATACATTGCAATTGCTTATGTAGTCATCGGGTGTTTATTGGCCATCTCAACCACATCGGAGAATAAATCTACACTGACACCACCGCAGATGTTAGAAAGACCGACCTCTTGCATTTTTATAGCTACGAATTGGATGTTGTTCATACTGTGTTCTGCTGTGTTAGAAAACGTCACACTTTCACCATGGCTAAATCAAATTGGATATCCTTTCATTGGAGGAGCTATCGGGGCTCAAAATGTCTGCATGGGCAAATACATTGCGTATACAGTCACCAGTGCCCACGAACTGGGACACCTTACTGTAAGACCAGATGTACTGGTGTCTGTAGTAGGATTGTGCATTGGTTCAGTGGTGTTGCATATTGTTTGGCTGAACAAGGGGTTAGAGAAACATGAAGCATACTATTGTATTATTGTCTATCAAACAGCATGGTTTGTATTTACAACTCTCTCCGGAATTGTGGTCTACGATAACATGGCAAAAATTACACTTGTTTCTTGGATGTTTTTTACAGTGGGTATTGGCTCAGCAATATATGGGGTCTGGAACATCTCTCTCCTCAATTCTAATAAACTTAAACAAATCGAAGGTTAATGTCTTTCATATTACGACCACAGTCCGCCATGGAATTATGCTGAATAAGATTGTACAGCTCGTTTGGATGCATTGAATCGGAAACGTTCTCGTCCAAAATTTCGCCATATTTCAAAGCACCGATGACAATTTCAGAACAATACCATCGCGAAGACATGCCCAACCAATTGTACGCAGTTGGACTCGGTCGAATGGGCGACCAATATAAGAAATAACCCAAATGATTGAAACCCTCACCTTTATGCTCCTGACAGAAATCCATCATCATATTATATTGACCCTTTGAACACTCCATCGACCTGAAAAACCACTCCTTACGAGAAAAACGTTTGGATTCCAAATGTACTTGGCCCGAATAAACAATACTACATGCTAATCCAGAAATAGTATCTGTGCCAGAAGGGGAACCGGGAGGACAAAACAGTAGTTCAGAATGAATAAAAGGTGCAGAACCGTCGGCGTTGGACGCAAGAGAGGCCGCAGCGCGGTTAAGCCAGGACGATTGTAAAATGTCAGAATCACTTCGAACAAAACACAACATAATTTTATGAGTCATTTATTTTTTTTATAGTTGAATTTGTCTACTTTTATATGTCAATTTTACAATATTACCATCGTTAGTCCGAATCACTCGTTGCAAAGCCAGCAGATGAAGATTCTGCAAACACCAATTTTTCATCACCAGACGAGGTTGCAAAATCCAAACCAGAGGAACCAGAGGAACCAGAGGAACCAGAGGAACCAGAGGAACCAGAGGAGGTGGCAAACACTAGATTATCATCATCAGACGATTCTGTTGCAAACATTAACTTGTCATCATCTGTCGCCATTTCTAATCCCAAAGACTTAATTGTACCAGTTAACAAATATTCATCCGACGATTCTGTGGCAAAATTGAGTTCATCATCAGATTCTGCCCAATCATCCGATAAATTCATTAACATTTCTGACAACTCTCCAGAAGGAACTGTTGGTACACTCTTATGATTCAATATCTCCGAAAATGTTCGTGGCGATTTCTGTCTACCATCGTCCTTGGTTTCGCCACGGTTTCCCGTTTCCGCTACCACTTGTTCGTGTTTGACCATGGGCAGTTTGCCCGATGCGGTCGTTGCACCACTGTCCAGTTCTAATTGGTACATCTTGTTG
>Ga0209197_1000105_pt1 | contig 59595 bp, 41 predicted proteins | sample COGITO_mtgs_1105_4_FD_184802 | JGI IMG/M metagenome (GOLD analysis project Ga0209197, IMG submission 184802) | Pelagic marine microbial communities from North Sea - COGITO_mtgs_110512 (SPAdes) (version 2) | ecosystem: Environmental > Aquatic > Marine > Epipelagic ... | reverse complement strand
CATTTATTCGCCTGACATGGAATCCAATGACCATGTTCACATTGTTTGACACCTTTATGTTTATTTTTACATGATACAGGAGGAGAAGATAATACTTGACCCCTTAGTGTCAAAATTACCATTGGTATTAAATTACCATTTAATTTCCATGTTTGTGTGAGTATATTCCACTCCCATACATCGCATGTATTTTGAGACACTGCTATACCCGATGTCCAACCAGATGCATAAATTTGCCTCATCATATCATGCAATAATATAGGAACAAACCCATCCACACTATTAAAACCAAAAACTGGACACCACATTTTTTTACCGCAGAATTCAGAAGTATTTTCAAGAATCTCGAAATTGCTTATAGGTACCAGACAATTTTGGTCATCAATCGCCGCCCATGTTTTTTTGTTGATTGGATGCACTAATATGTATTCAGAATTGTTCACAATCGCATGCGCGTAAGATTGCACTAGTTTTTGGTCCATTTCGGGCTTGTTTAAGTTTTCTTCGGTATGGTGTGGCATTTTATTCTTTTTCCTTTTTTGTAAATATTTTGTTTTATTAATTTAGAATAAAATTTTTGACCGGGTTGCGTTTGTATTTGTGATTGCGAAGCGCGTACCGACACTTTTGTAAATACAATCACAACAATGACTTTTGTAACATCTTCGTTCGTGCTGATGCTTCTCTTAGTATTGATGCGGTTGTTGTATAAAAAAATATTTATTGAACCAATTATTTGAAGTTTCGTGAATGTACAGTATTTACTAAGAAAATAATTGAACAGTTCTATTCAAAAATGTCACAATCAACCACCATGTCACAATCAACCACCATGTCACAATCAACCACCATGTCACCAAATACCAACACCAAAGTTTCTTCGAATAAGGAAAGATATCTACTTGTGACCAACTAACAAAGGAAAGATATCTACTGACTATGGGGAAGTAGTCGCAGATGGCTCCAAACGATTTTGAACAGAACTAACCGCCAGAAGTTAATCGAATTGTATCGCAAATGGGAACAAAAGAAGAACGACATGGCCAATCGGTGGCACAATGAACATGCCCCGAGATAGAAGCGGGCCAACAATTGCCGCAATAGAAGTGGGAAGGCGCGCAGCGTCATTTATAGCGTGTTCTCCTTTTTATGACGTCCATTAATCTATTTTTTTTACGTTTTATATTTGTTCCAGCGTGCATATGAAACCCCACCTGTCTGATGTCCTCGTGCATGTCATCTAAACGGTCGTGAATGGGGTTTTTGCGACACATTTCCAGTATTTCAGAAATGATATTGGGCAAATACGAGATAGAACCCAGTATTATGAAGACGATAGAGACCTTGCCCATATCCGTTTTTGGCGACATGTCACCAAAGCCCACTGTAGAAAGAGTCACGAAGATAAAGTACAACGTATTGCCAAAATCGTCAAAGCCAGCATCACAGTTTTCTTGCAACGCTTGACACGGTTTTTCAGCCACAAACATGATTGCAGCTCCAGTCAGCGTTATAAATATCAGTTTTAGGACTATTAGAAAGCCAACGAGTTGTTTCGTTTGAATTTTGTTTTCTAGGGGTGTTATAAAATGCATAAGGCCTAGAAATCGAAAGGCTCCACCCATATTATAGGCAGAGTAGTAACCGGTGGGCACAATCGTAATGCATCCCACTGATAAGCATGTAACAATGTCGACGATAAGCAACATTGAACACTTGACCTTTTTTCGGTCCATAATAGACGTCAGTACGAGGGTTAAAATGTGAGTTGCAAACCCGACAAAAACCATGGTTTCAGAAGTCATAATCAACAAAATGATGTGTTTATCTTCTGTAAACCACGGTGAACATTCAGGCGACGCGTTGATAAAGGTGGCATCTTGCGTCAAAAATGGCAGTCGATGATGTTCGATGATATCCGTGCCGTTACATCTATCGACACACGTTTGATTGATATCAACCGGAGCGCCCAATGTCAAGACATTTCCACACGCGTTGATAATACGTTGACTACTTATTGCTGTAACCCATACGTAGCAACTCTGTGCAAAGAGTACTGCTACGTACATTTGATACAAGACGCCATCAATTGTTAACGAAATTGTTTGTTTTTGAAATTTACCGAGAACAATAAAAATGACTGTAACGATTGTGTAGCAGATAAAACTTACGACTGCCAACAGCGAAAATGAACCTACGGACGGATGGGTGTAACTTGAAGCATCCCATTCGTTTAGAGTTCTGAATAACGAAACGGAACCAATTATAACGGCCGTTAATAGAATTATAATGTCTTTCCACATTTACTCGTCAGCGAAGCGGCTTTATATATTTCATATTGTTTTGAAATACGTGATTTCCAAACATTCCATTTTTCAAGTTGGTAACTTGTACGTGATATATTTATTTTTTTCAACAAATGAACGAATAGGCTCAATTGAATTTTTGTGTCGTAATCTGTCTTGTACTAGTTTTGTAACAGCTGTCGGTCCCGCAAACTCTAATTCAAACCATCGGCGCGCGCCCGACTTACCAATGGCTCGATTGACAACGGACGAATCATCAAAGACCCAATATTGGTTCTCGTCGGTGTGATATTGAAGGTCGTCACCAATGCAATTTGGATGAATATCGATACCACCAAAACAAAGCATTGCGTTCGGATGTGCGAACTGTAGCAACGAGAATTTCGGCAGCCGCCACAGCGCAATGGCTTCCAAACACACTCTTCGTTTATTACGTCCCACTGGGTGCAATTTTCCATACAACTCTGGGTGCAAGGCCACCACGCACAGACAAAATATTTCGTCTTTGAGCATAGCATCTGTTGTGGGCACTTTTGGCCATTCCTGCCACACCTTTTTGTACGGAATGCCTGCCAAAAGACGCAGCACATAGAACGACGCCATTTTTTCAAAGGGGTGTAAGAATCCAGGGTCTAAATCCAAACGTGTGGCGGCGTCCGCGACAGCCTTTTTACAGTAAGGTCTCGATAATTTTAAAGCACAGTGTTCGTAAATTTTTTCGGGACCACTGGACCCAAAACCCAAGTTGGACGCCCATTCGTCGTACGGAAAGGGTATCACCCAGTCAGAGATGGTCATATAGCCCGTTTTGTAAGTGTTACCGTCAGGGTGTGTCCAATCTTCGTCGTGATGCGTGGTTGTCCAGTCAACATCGCGGAAGTATTGCATAGTTTGATTTAATTTAATTCAAATCTAAGGAAATCGAACTTTTTAATTGGAAGTCGCAGAGCGCCTCAGAAAATTTAATTGGAAGTCGCAGAGCGCCTTAGAAAATCTTAACTTTTTAATTGGAATCAAATTTAATTCGAATAAGCACCTGCCGTGCGGCAATTGGAAGTCGCAGAGCGCCTTAGAAAATCTTAACTTTTTAATTGGAATCAAATTTAATTGGAATCAAATCTACAAGAAATTTTAATTGGAAGTCGCAGAGCGCCTTAGAAAATCTTAACTTTTTAATTGGAATCAAATTTAATTCGAATCAAATCTTAGAAAATCTTAACATTTTAATTGGAATCAAATTTAATTCGAATCAAATCTTAGAAAATCTTAACTTTTTAATTGGAATCAAATTTAATTGGAATCAAATTTAATTCGAAGTCGCAGAGCGCCTTAGAAAATCTTAACTTTTTAATTGGAATCAAATTTAATTGGAATCAAATTTAATTGGAATCAAATTTTAATTGGAATCAAATCTACAAGAAATTTTAATTGGAAGTCGCAGAGCGCCTTAGAAAATCTTAACTTTTTAATTGGAATCAAATTTTAATTGGAATCAAATCTACAAGAAATTTTAATTGGAATAAGCACCTGCCGTGCGGCAATTGGAAGTCGCAGAGCGCCTTAGAAAATCTACAAGAATCTTAGAATTTGGCGCGACATCAACATTCAACAGGTTTGACGACATAATGCGCACGTTTGATTTATCCTGTACCACCTGACAGCACAGGTTTCGTGAAACGCATGACCACAGGGCAATGTTCGACACGATGTGGAGGCCATCGAGTCCCAACATATACTACAGTCGTCAGTATCAGTACGTTCCAATGTGACGTTGTCACATTGGACTATTGGGTTGCAAGTCAATAGTTCAAATATGGAACAAATCAGACCAATACAGACCAACGCACACGCTATAATCAATATTCTTTCAACCAGACCAACCACGAACCCTACAACAAACTCTGTAATTAATAGCCCGGGTTTGTCTGACAATAATAATTTGACAAGGAATGGTGGTGACATTACAGGACGATTTAAATTAAATTGCCGCAATAGAAGTGGGAAGACCAGACGTTTGTTTAAATTAAATACGGTATAAATTGTACCATTATATTTCAAACATGTCTACATCTATCCATACATTTACCTCAGAAGACGCCACCTCAGAAGACACCACCTCGGAAGAAGTGACCGATCAAATAGCTTCTATCAGGGGTCAATTAATTGGCATTATGAGTCGGTTCAGATGTATTATACGTCATTCAGAAACAACAGAATATTTGAAAGACGACTTGGAAATGCTACAGGACATGGACACCAGATTGACGCGGGTCATTTCCGACACCAGCCATCCTTATTGCAATGGTTGTAATTCTACGGGTGGACCACAGGCTAATCAAATGGCACATATGTACGGTGGTTGTTTCGACGTCGAGAACGATGATATAGAAGAAATGATAAATACAATGTTAAAGAAGAAAACTTAATCGCGTCTCTTCATCGCAATGTAGTATTGTTTGGCGGGTGTGGCTATCCACTGGTCAAACCAGGTTCCTTCAAGAGGTTTTCGAATCCGCGACTCTAGGAATTGTAGGACTGGTTCTACCGCTGATCCAACAGGAGGTGCTCTCGACGCGATATCTTTCATTTTCTCTGACATCTGTTCTAATGAAACTTGCTATTTATACGGTCCCACAGTGGGACTGTGAATAAAAATCCAAATATTAGCTAAACTATCTTCTCTACTATCTTCTATATATAGAAAACATCCATAATAAATGTCCGTTGCACTCATCACCGGCATCACTGGTCAAGACGGCTCTTATCTCGCCGAACTGTTACTCGAAAAAGGCTACACCGTTCACGGCATCATTCGCCGCCAATCGGCCATTCATACGCCGAGAATTGACCATATTTACGACCGCTTACAGTTGCACTACGGTGATTTGACCGATTCGTCGTCCCTGATTGGTGTCCTTACTAAAATTAAAGCCGAGAACCCTGAACGACTCGAGGTGTATAACTTGGGTGCACAGTCACACGTTGCGGTCTCCTTCGAATTGCCGGAATATACAGCGGAAACGTCCGGCATTGGCACTCTGAAATTATTGGAGGCGATTCGTGTCACTGGTCTTGTCGACAAGACTCACTTTTATCAGGCATCCACGTCCGAAATGTTCGGCCTCGTGCAAGAGAATCCCCAGCGGGAAACGACACCCTTTTATCCCAGGTCTCCGTATGGCTGTGCCAAGTTGTACGCCCACTGGATTGTCAAGAATTATCGCGAATCCTACGGTATGCACGCCTCTTCGGGCATTCTATTTAATCACGAATCACCCAGACGTGGTGAAACCTTTGTCACGCGCAAGATTACGCGTCAGTTTGCGGCCATCAAAGCTGGCGTTGGCAATGAACTTGTCCTTGGGAATTTGGACGCCAAGCGCGACTGGGGACACGCACGCGATTTTGTCAAAGCGATGTGGCTGATGCTGCAACAGGACACGCCGGATGATTACGTGATTGCTACGGGCGAGCAGTACTCCGTTCGTGATTTTGTGGAGAAAGCTGCGAAACATTTTGACTGGCAGTTGACTTGGTCAGGCGAAGGCGTCAACGAAATTGCGACCGACCAATACGACCGCGTTCTTGTCCGCGTTTCGGAGCGCTATTTTCGCCCATGCGAAGTGGAGACGCTGCTCGGGGACTCGTCCAAAGCACGTGCTACTTTAGGATGGCAATTAGAGACCACGTTTGACAAGTTGGTGACTGAAATGTGTACTTCGGATACATGGTCTGACCACGAGGTCATGACGCGTAAAAAATCCTAAAAATATATAATTATTATAAGTTAAAAATGTCTTATGTCAGCATTTCATCATCATCATCTGATTCTAATTCTTCTTCTATTAAGCCAAACTCTTCTATTAAGCCAAACTCTTCTTCTTCATTCACCGTTCCTTTGGTGTACTCTTTCCCGTCGGATACCTTTGTCTCGGGTTTAAAATATCGCCACAGGATGCCGGACGCTACCAACGCTGCACAACAGACGCCAAATGCAACCTGCAACGACATATTTTTCTTGTTCAGTAGAACGATGACCACGAACGCATTGAGCGGTATTCGGTACAAATTCATGACAACCGTTCGATGTTCGTTTGGAATGTAGGTTGCCCGTAACGAGCCAAACGTGGGAAACATGATGCCGCACATGACCTCGAACAAAATAAACGAGACAAATGTGGTCATTGGATTGCCTATATTTGTCATGGTTACTGCCATTAGGACGGCCGAACCACCAAAGAGCCAGTAGGGAATGTTTTCCACATGCTGTGATACGCGTTTGAAGATGGCCGAACCCAGGGAAATCATGACCATGAAGATGGCAAACACGAGTCCGTAGGGTACGTCTTCGCCTGGCGCGTCCAACGCCGGTGTCCATAGGAATACAAACGTATACATCGCGCCTAAAAACAGCGATTGGGTGATGCCTAGAATCCAGAGGTTGTCGTCCATGCTTTGGAGACCTTCTCGAAACCCTGTCAGAAGAGATTGTTGATTCTGTGGCGAATCTGTCTCCCAGTGGTTCCAGCAGAAAAGAAACCCAGTCGTCAATGGCGTAATCGCCACCATAAACGGCGCCAAGTACCCAAACTGGTCAGCGGTCGCCTGTGCCAAGAGACCAGCCAAAACGGCGGAACCCGAGTTGCAGAGCGTGGCCTTGGCAAAGGTGTCGTCCAGCAAATCTTGTGGAAATTTCTGACGATGGTGTTCGGCAACCATCCAACTTTCCAGCGTCGTTGTCAGTAGGGACGTCCCAATACCGCCCAAAATGCGTCCGAGGAGGAGAACATGGAACTGTGGGAACGGTTTGCACAGGGCGGAGGCAATGTAGATGAGAAAGTAGGCGAGCGTGCATTTCTTTCGTCCAAAACGGTCGGCCAACGAACCTATCAGGGGCCCCGAGAGACCGGAAGCGCCAAAGCCCGCAATAAAGAGGAGGGCAATGTCGTGTTCAGTGAGACCGTATGATTCGTACAGTGCGTAGACGTAGGGGCCTTTGAGCCAGTCGGCGAAATACGCCAGGGTGTAGACGGTGAGATAGTTCCGTTGAAAGGTCTTTTGTGCAATATCTTTGTTGGTAGCCCCTCGGTAGTTCAAATAAGTCAATATGAGCGATATTTTGAGGGCCAGAAAAAATGTTAGCCAGTAAAAGTCCATCTGTGTTGAAGAAAAGTCACTTAAGTAGTTTTGTGGGTTGGTCAATTACGTATTTTATCTTTATTTTCTTTGAACCAGCGGACAGTTTTGGCGATTCCCGCTTCAATCGGCGTAAATTCGAAGTGGGGCATCAGAGTCATTAACTTGGAGTTGTTGGCTGTTTTCCGATGTTGACCATCTGCTTTCGTCGGGTCGTACTCAATGTCAATACCAAATTCATTCGCAATCAATTGGGCTACATCGCCAATGGACACTTCGCTTTCGGGAGGTACGGATAAAATCAAGGGTTCTATCGAGTCATAATGTTCGAGGGTGAAAACCAGTAGTTTGGCGAGGTCTTCGGAATAGATGAATTGTCTGAGAGGCGTGCCAGTTCCAGCGACAATCAATTTTGGAGAGATGGACGCCTTATGTATTAGAGCAGGAATGACGTGCCCGTGTTCAAGATGAAAGTTATCGTGTGGCCCATAAATATTGGTGGGGACAACCGACGTGTACTGTCGTCCGTGTTGCCTGGCGTACGCTCTGTTGAGAACATCGAGCATGCGTTTGGCATAGGCGTATCCTTCATTTGAGGAATGCGGTGGACCGGCGTGCACCATCGTTTCGTCAATGGGCGTCTCCGAGCGGCAAATTTCGTCTGGAAAGATACAGGTGGACAGACAGGACACGAGTTTTTGTACACCGGCTTCGTGGGCGCATTTGTAGACGTTGAGGGCCATGCGCATGTTTCCGTCGAAGAAATCGGCGCCGGCGGACATGTTGTGAAAGAGTCCGCCGACAATGGCGGCGAGATGAATGACATGTGTCGGTTTATACCGTTCAAAGATTTGTTGCGTCTCCTGTAAAGAGCGAAGGTCGCCGTCCGCACTGCTGAGGAATGACCAGTTCTCGGCCGAAGCAACTACATGTTGAAGAGCTTTGCCGACGAGGCCAGAACCACCGGTGACAAGAATACGCTGCATTTGTAAATAGAGAACTAAAGTTATAGTATGATTTAAAATTGTTATTGGATTACTCAACGACTGCTCGGCCTTTATCTTGTTCCCAATCTTTTTCAGGCCTATCAAGTTCCAAATTGCGTTTTCTAGCAGCGTCTACAATCGAGTGTTCTTGTGAATTGAACGTGCACCACGCGGCGGCATCTTTAGGGAAACAATGTCCTCCGAATCCACGGTGACCATCTGGGCCGGGAACCATAGTGTGACCCGAGCCAATACGTGCATCTGCGCTCGCTGCCAACCGAACGACATCATAGTCGCAGCTATGGCGATGACACGCGTCATACAATTCGTTGAAAAACGCCACTTTTACGGACAAAAAACAATTCCGAACATATTTTACCATTTCGGCTTCTGTTGGTGACATGATAGTCAACGAGTCAGATGCGATTTTGCCGGCTGTTTTGGCATTCGTGAGCAATTGTTGCAATATCGGACTGATTTTTTTGTCCATACAGCCCAAAATCCATAACGGATTATTGCGGAAATCTTGATTTGCATTTGCTTCGGTCAAAAATTCTGGCATAAAGTTAGTTCCGAGCGATTTGGACGTACCAGGTGGTACGGTTGACCGTATGATAATGTTTGCCGCTGCATTGGCCTTTTTTAGCGCGGCGACCACAGAAACTACGATATCAATGTGACAGGTGCCATCTTTACGACTTGGTGTGGGGACAGCGACAAAAATAAGGTCACAGGTCGCGACGGTTTCAAGAGTTGTACCTTTTGGCATACATTTTTCTGGGTCGATGTCGTACACATAAACACTGTTTTGTTGACATTCTAATTGGCGAGCAGCGCCTCCAACAAATCCGTTACCAATAAGACCCAATTTAATCATTTATGTATATTGTGTTTAATACATATATACATATGTAGTACCACTTTATTTGGGATTCGAGTTAGAATGTGCCGTGTGGGAAGTAGGTTTGTGGTATGTGCTCAAGTCTATAGATTTGAAATATTCTATTGTTTTTAAAAGGCCTGATTGTAGGGAGACGGACGGTTGCCAATCAAGTTTCTCCTTTGCGAGCGCAATGTTCGGTTTTCTACGTTTAGGGTCGTCGTTGGGCAATTCTTGGAACTCAAGGACGGACTGAGATTTGGCCAGTCGAATGATAAGTTCTGCCAATTGCAAAATGGTCATTTCATTTGGATTACCGAGATTAATTGGGCCGGATTCTTCGGATGCCATCATTTTGACAAGTCCATCAGTCAAGTCGTCGACGTAACAAAACGAACGTGTTTGTGACCCGTCGCCGTAAATAGTGATGGGCTTGTTAGCTAATGCTTGCAATATGAAATTGGAGACGACGCGGCCATCGTACGGGTGCATATTTGGCCCATATGTGTTAAAAATACGTACCACTTTGATATCGACGCCGTGCTGGCGTTTGTAATCAAAGCATAGCGTTTCGGCCACGCGTTTGCCTTCATCGTAACAACTGCGCACACCAATAGGATTGACGTTTCCCCAGTAGGATTCGGGTTGTTCTGCGACCGTGGGGTCTCCGTAGACTTCGGAAGTAGATGCTTGCAATATTTTGGCGTGAACACGTTTTGCCAAACCAAGCGCATGCATTGTGCCTAAAAAGGAAGTTTTTAACGTCTTTATGGGGTTATACTGATAGTGGACGGGCGACGCGGGACATGCTAAATTATATATCTGGTCTATTTCAAATATAAAGGGTTGAGTCACATCGTGTCGAACGAATTCAAAGTTGGGGTGCCCCAACAGGTCGGCGATGGATGATTTCTCTGAAGTAAATAAGTTGTCGAGGCAAATGACATGGTGTCCTTTGTAGAAGTTTGCGGCATAAATGATTGCCAATGAATCCACAACCACCGGTGACAATAATACGTTGCATTTGTAATACAAACAAATCCTTAAATAGTTGTTATCGTTTATATTTTGAGTATATATATATCGTTGCAAAACTAGAAAATGAGAAAGTCTAGCAAAAATATATTTGTCATGGCCGGCGCTTTTATTAGTATTATGTTACTTATCGTCGCGCGCCATCACCCGCCCAGCCGGCGCAAAATCAAAGAAATCTGGCATGGGCGCGTGTACTGGGAATCGAATACGACGATGTTGCGGTCGTCGCCGGAAAAAGCCCTCGGGAGTATTGAACCGTCCAACCCCAGCGAACCGTCCACGAACCTCGGGAGTATTGAACCGTCCACGAACCTCGGGAGTATTGAACCGTCCACGAACCTCGGGAGTATTGAACCGTCCATGAAATTAGATGCGCTTACACCGAAAGTGAACCTCCTGACGGTCACAAAACCTATGGTTGCCATCTGTGCTGCGACGCATTCCAAATCAACGTGGCGTTCATTAGGCGACACAGCTCTTCAAAATACATTGATACCCTCCATCGAAAAAACGATATCGACCTCTGACCGTTCTCAGTACGACTTTCGTCTGTATTTGGCGGCCGACCACGACGACCAGTTCTGGTTAAACAATCAGAACAATGTAAAGACGCCTGATTGGCTTTCCGTACACGTTGGGTTTTACGAGGTGCCAAAACATAAAATTCCTTTCAATCCGATGATGCGCGCGGCGTTCAACGACGGAGCTGAATATTTGGTCAGAATAAACGACGATTCCGAGTTTGTGACGTCCGATTGGGTCAGCAAGGCCGTCGCCAATTTGGCGTCCTACGACCCTCCAAATGTGGGTATGGTGGGGCCAAATTGTCGCGAAGGAAATACTGCCATTATGACGCACGACATGGTGCATCGCACGCACCTGGATATCTTTGAACACTATTATCCCGACGTGTTTTCAGCGTGGTGGATTGACGATTGGATTTCGAAAGTGTATGGCCCTCAAAGGTCTACCAAGATGATGGATTGGACTGTCAAGCACCATACGCATAAACATGGCACGCGGTACGAAGTGCAGCATCACGAGGCAAAATTGTTGGAGGGTGAGCTGGAGAAGGGAGCGGCGAAGATTGAAGCGTGGTTATTGTCAAGCACTGAACCCGTTGATTTACAACACAAACAAAATGCTGTGGTTCAACCAACAGACGCCAAACCGGATATATTAAACTTGGACGACCCTAACCCAACTTCTGTTTTTACAAATGCACGATGGACTTTGCTATTAACCGTGAACAACGATTACATGGATCTTTTTATCAATTTTATGCATTGGTTTCAAAAATTGAAATTGGATATCGCAGTGACAGTTATTGCTGAAGATGTGACTGCCTTAAAGTCATTGCGAAAACTAAAATTACCTGAAAATGTTGTTGTACGAGCCTCTGATCTAATTGTTCAATCTGCGCCATCTGGAGCATGGAACACACCAAACTATAATAAATTAGTGTCAAAAAGACCACATTATATTGTTAACATGCTGAAATCGGGCACGCGTGTTTTGTATGCAGACATAGACTCCGTTTGGTTGTCCTCTCCGCTATCTTACTGGGACGAGCAGGCCGATATTATGTACGGAATCGATCACAAAAACAATGATCACAAAAACAATGACAACAAAAACAATGACAACGGTATCAATTACTGCTCTGGTTTCATGTTCATTACACCAAACAAGCGAACAATAAATTTTTTCGAAGAGTGGCAATCTCGTCAAGCAAACGGTACAGAAAGAAACCAACACATATTTAACGAGTTACTACGAGTTCACACAGAAATGCGCCAAAAGGTACTACCAGAAAACGCGTTTCCAGCTGGTCACATGTATTTCAACTCGAAGCGTACAAAAGGTGCAGTAGTCGTGCACAATAACTACATTATTGGCCATGATGCAAAAGTTGCACGTTTCAAAGCACACCACTTTTGGCTGACAGAGGTATGTCTGAGGACGCCAAGTACCAGATTCGGACGAACTGGAAACAGAATTTTACAGCTTGCTAACGCACTTATATTGGCAAAGGAAGGATTTGTATTGCTGGACAAATCTCAATGGTCTTGGTTTAATAATCTACTCGAACCCCATCCACAAATAATGTTTGTTGAAAACGCCAAGCAGAAATGTGATAAGACATATGAAACATATGAAGATTACAGTAAGCTACACTTTTTGTTCGATTATCATACAATACATCCCAGACTCGCAGAGCTGCGTCTGCGTTCAAGGTATTGTGACGCAGCTCGGACAGCTTATCCAAACGCGTTCGTGAGTGTTCATCGCAGACACCTAGAAGGAACATGCGAAAGTCTAATTAAAAAGCATTACACTTTCTGTACCAACAACAGAGAGTTTGAAAGTATTGAACCATGTAATTGGCGCCAAGACAGTTTTCACGAGAACAACATTGTGTTATTCACCGATAATCAGCGCAATGTTTTCGACAAAAGTTTTACAAAGCAAAGTCATTTGCCTTTCGAGGTCGAATTGTGCGCCATGACTTTGTCCAACGCACACTATGGGAACCCTGCCAGTAGTATAGATTACATTATATCTCACTGGCGAAATCATGTTGGTATGTATCCGTCGGATTGTTGGTCCACGCCAGAGTTGCGCAACAAACCACTTGACAAAAATGCATTGGGGCAACAGGGCGAGTTGGAGAAAGGTGGCGAAAAAATTGAGAAATGGTTGAAAAAGGTGCAACTTCACAAAGCAGTGGACGATGCAATTATTAATCCAGAGTCTGACCAACAACCGGAAAACAGTGAACCGCCACATTTGAAAACAAACAATTATATTGGAATCAGTGCGTTTATAAAGAACATAAACCCTAAGCTCTGTAGTCATGCCAAAATATTAAAAGGGACGAGCAAATTAGAACCCGATGTTCGCATTTGCATGCCAGAATTACCATGCGTTGTTTATTCATTCGGGATTGCCAACAACTGGCTTTTCGACGATATGATGCTAGATCATGGATGTTCGGTATGGTCTTTTGACCCGTCTATGAAAATTGGAAAACATAGTCGTCGCCCTACTCATCTTTTTGAACCCATTGGTATTGGTGCAACATCGGGCACACACAAAGGCGCGTCAACACTTTATGGCGGCAAAAACGATTACATGATTATGACACTTGAAGATTTAATGAAAAAATATGGCCATACACACATTGATATAGTACGCATGGATACAGAAACGGCAGAATGGGACGTATTAGCACAGTGGAACAGAGACAACACATGGTCACAATTCGACCAACTGTTGATGGAAATCCATTTGATGCGGCCCGCATCAAATTCGTACAATTCAAAAGCATTAACCGACCCCGAAGTTTCCACGTATACGAATATACTTCAACATATTCCATTCAAACTGTTCCATTCTGCACAAAATAAAGACCCATCGGCAATGGTGAATCTTTACAACGGGTTAACACGCGTATACGAAGTGGGACTTATCAAAACGAAACCGTCGTTGATCATTTCGGGGGTTGCGCGTGATGTATACGCACATCAAGACACTGTCTTGAAAACCATTCGCGAACAACAGAACCATTTCAATATTATCAAAATTGTGGTCTATGAAAACGACTCCAAGGATGATACCTTGAAGGGATTACACACATGGCAAGACAAGCTAAGAATTCCAGTTGACATAATCAGTGAGAAAAAGGTAGGCGGCAACCGAGTTGAAAGAATATCTAGAGGTCGCAATGCTATTTTAGTTGCCCTTGATAAAATATCATCACCGCCCGACTTTTTGTTGATAATAGACTTGGACTCAGTAAATGCTAATTTGAAGGGTGTACAAACGTGTCTAGATATGGAACAGCCATGGGGTGCATGTTGTGCGAATCAACGTGATAGTTATTATGATTTGTGGGCGTTGCGTACGTTTGACGACTGGTGTGATTGTGACGTATGGAATGATGCCGAATGTGCGAAAACGCGAGAAGCGAAATTCCGACATATATCCTCAGACAATGACCCTATCGAGGTTAAATCGTGTTTCGGAGGTGCGGCGCTGTACGACTATACGCGTTTAAAAACCCTTGTCAAACAAGGGGCCCGATATGATTCTGATACATGTGAACACGTATCGTTTCATAAGCATCTGCGAAAGCAGGATGACCAATTTAAATTGTTTATTCAGCCAAAAATGTTAAACGATGGAGAGGAAAAACACGTTCCGCTCTCGGTTCGTAATGCAAAAGCGCCAAATGACGCAACAAAGATGACGAATGTGTTTGAAAAAATATACAATGACAACACGTGGAGTTCTCGCGAATCATTATCGGGTGAGGGTAGTGAAATGAAAGTGACTCGTTCGGTTCGCAAATGTTTATCGACTTGGATAAAAAAATATAATATTAAGAGTTTCGGCGACATATGTGGCGATGCAAATTGGCAAGGTTCAATCGAGGACATCGGAGATTTAGTAGAATACCGCGGATATGACGTTTCCAAAAAGGCCCTTGAACGAGCTGCAAAAAAAAACACAAAACACCAAAATTTCAGATTTCAGCAAATTGATATAAGTGTAGAAACACCAACCAGTGCCGATGCTTTCATGATACGCGACGTGATTCAACACATACCTTTGGATTTAGGTGTATCTGCACTGAACAATATTATTCAAGCAGGTGTAAAATACTTAATCGTGTCATCGTATCCTAAAACCCTGACGAACAACAATATAAAGATTGGCGATTATTACAGAAATAATGTCTACAAAGCACCGTTTGACAGTTTGAAACTACCACAGCCTATTGAAACGTGCGAAAATTATGATGACAGGGGAGACGACAAGTGTTGCAGCCAATACGATGCAAAACTTCTACTCATTAAATTAACCAACCCATTGCCAGAATCAACATTTAAAATTATTATACTGACCCAACGCAGACATTGGTCTCTGAAACGATTGTTAAACAGCCTAAATGCTGCCAACTACGCGGGTCACAATGTTCATATAGAAATTCGTGTGGATAAACACGATTCTGAAGACCATCAAAAGACATTGGAAATCGCACGTGCGTTCAAGTTTGAACATGGATCAGTAGACGTACACGAAAGCACACAGACACGCGGGTTACAATATGTGTGGTTTGATGCATGGACTCCAAAGTCAGAAACGGAGCGCGCCATCATCCTTGAAGACGATTTGGAAGTATCCCCGTTATGGTTTATATGGTTGCAACAAGCATGGACGACGTATGGTTCACGCGATGATTTAGGAAGTATCTCAATATGTAAACAGCCTCTTCGCGCGTCAGATGGTGGACAAATCGACAAACAGGTGGATGCACCATTTATGTATCGAATGATAGGCTCATGGGGATTTTCTCCGAATGCCAGGTATTGGAAACCATTTGTCGAGTGGGTTCGTAAAGTCGATATAAAAACAATAAATATTGACGTAGTCGGTACTGTTTCGACCGCATGGCATAAAGCCAGTCCAACGAGTTGGGAACAGTTTTACATCTGGTGGTGTAATAAATATTCTCTGTATGCCATGTATGTCCATCCGAGAGACGGTGCTCTGGTAGCCCACTGGGGCGAACCCGGTGTTCATTACAGCGGTAAACCAAAACGAAACGTGAATCTCATCAGACAAACGGAACCAGCGTTGGAAAACTTCCCGACGGAATTAGTGCATTATGGCTGGGATTTCGAACCTGAAAAGACATCGCTTGATCAGATAGCCGACCACGTCGATTTGGCTGTAAAAAAAAATCCGCTCTCGGTTCGAACGCGTCTTGATAAAAACATAAACCCTCGACAAAAACTCTCAATTGAAAGTAAGCGAGACGCGCTCAAAATTATGTCAGCGACAGTATTTGATAAGTTGCCTGGTCGCGACCATCTATATTTCTCATACTCGACCAAATCAAAATTACAATATGGGTGGAACAGTATTAACCACGATATACATGCATCGAAGGAGGGTTGTTTACATGGTATTTACCATTGTAAAGTACAAGACATGTTAAACTATCTGCTAACAAACCCCTTCAACGAACACGACTTGGTATTTTTTTATGACGCATTTGATGTCATATTTTTTCAGACGCCACAAACAACTGTCGAACGATGGGGGGAAATGATTGACTTGAATAAGTGGAACGGTTCCGAAGTTGTTTTATTCAATGCAGAAACCAATTGTTTTCCGGAATCCCCCGCTTGTGCCATTGAACGCGAGTTATACTCATCTTCTGCGACACACATAGTGCCTGGTGCTAAAGAAAAAGTGTATTATCTAAATAGTGGTATGTACATTGGAACAATTGGTGCTGTTACACGTATGCTTCGTTCTGCAAATACCCTGTTTAATTCGGGGGGAAAAGGACGATGGAACACGGATCAACACGTTTTCCATGAATTATGCTATACAGGTACATCTAGAGGACACTTAGGATTCAAGTGCGAGCTTGATGTGTCTCAGACCATATTTAGAACAGGATACCCATACTCAAATTCCGGGAAAAGTCCCGGTAAAACTCCAATTGTAGAACGATGGACAAAAATAGCAAGTGAGGCAGTGGCAGTACATTTCAATGGAAAAGATAAAATTAATGGAGACTACGCCGAATGGCTTTTAAAAAATATGGCTGTAAAAAAAAACCCTTCGCATGTCGAATGTAAAACGATAACTCTGACGGAGGAACGTCAAAACACAGTTTTATTGATCGAAAATGCACACGTAGAATTTGCCAATGACAATATTATACTGCGTGTTTCATCCGAATCTTTTGAACATGTTCAAAAGACGGTCAACGAGTGTAAAATTACGGGATACGTTAAAAAAAAACCCAAAATAATAGTGCAAAAAGACGATAATGCACAATGTTCTGACTCGACGAAAGATACCGTACTCGTTGACTCTGAATTTTGGGGTGCTTATGGCCATACAACAACAGACCACATTGTACCGTGGTTTGTTACGAGCCGTATTTTTGAAATGGTCAGCCCGACTATACAATGGTATGGAAAGGACAACTTCAAAAGTCCGACCGCTCCGACTGAACAGAATTTACTCAAGTTTGGCAAATGTCTAGACTTGGATATTATTCCGAAGGTGAACGTTGCCGCCGGATGTTATAGGAAAGTTTCTGTAGGATACTTATATACTTTTCGACCGGTGATATGGCCACATGTCGAAGCAAAAGACCTGAAAATTATTCCAAAGTTGAAACCGTGGTTGCAACTGGCACACAGAAAATTATACAAATGTTATAAACATTCTGACGCGAGCACCCCAACGAATAATTGGTCACTTGTAAAACGTAAAACTGGAAATACAGAACGTGTTTTGCACTTCAATTCGGATTCGAACAATCCCGTTTCAAATTATGTGAGTGTAGTCGAAGATTTAATAAAAGGGGTGCCTAATATCAAATGGCACACTATCAACCGATTGATTGCGGTTGAAGGTTCATTATTTGCAAATCAATGGCTGATGCCTTCGAGATCAAAATTAGTAATTATTCACCTTCCTAGAGAAACCTTGGTATCCATGGGCATTCATGGTTATGTGATATGGTTTACTTCTCTTGCCATGTATCTTGACAACTCGGTCGTTGATGTCGTCATGCCTAGTCCTGAGATAAACACGGACAAGTTGGCTGCATTACTTTCAGAAGCAGAGAATATATCGGGAAACACACGGTGTATTTCGCAAAATTTAGAATTGCCCCTGCAGTGTGGAATGAGTGATGCCTTCGAGATCAAAATTAGTAATTATTCACCTTCCTAGAGAAACCTTTCCGTGGAATATTTTAAAGACGATGACGATGGGGAACGAGTAGTAAAATGAAACTGACAAAAAGCAACGGTATATATTTTTTAGGCAACATTTATAAGATTAAAATTGACACATTTATACTAATTTGTATCTTTGTCCAATTTTTGAATCCTTTTGAATAGTTTTCTACTCATAATTTCATCTGACGTCCAAGTGTCACCCTCGCACATTTCTTGCACCAAATTATCAAATGACATTTCTAATTTCCATCCCAACTTTTCTTTCGCTTTGGAACAATCACCGAGCAATGTCTCAACCTCCGCTGGGCGGAAATAACGTTCAGAAATGCGGACAATGACGTTACCGAATTGATTTGTCGCAGTCTCGTTTACACCTTGGTGGATTCATCCTCAATCTCCAACCAAAGTAAAAAATATAGCAGATAATATTGAAAAACTCAAACCCATGATTCAAAGAGACACGATATGCTCGTTCAAAGGTAGTTTTGCCTCACATAGCGACAGGGAAAAAATGAGCAACATTTTTGAAACGAACAACAAAGGGTTGAATTGTAAAATAACCAATACTGGATCATTTGCGTCGGGTGACCCAAAAGAATATTCAGCATTGGTCGAAGACACGATTTTCACATTATGTCCGCGTGGCACAGGTAGAGAAACAATGAGATTGATGGATGCACTAATGTTAGGTTCCATACCTGTTGTTATTTATGAACCATATTTAGACATGTGGCCAGTGACACCGCCAGTCATTATAGTTAAATCATGGCAAGAAGCAATAAAAAAAATTGCACATCTGAAAGACAATACATCATTGTTGGAAAAAATGCAAAAAGAAGGTCAAAATTGGCTTCGTCATGAGTCACAATGCCAGAAAAAATCTATGCAAGCATTAATTGAATGGAGCAAAGATTACAAGAATGAAAATAACTGAAAATAACTTACTGAGGATGTTACTTACAAGACAACGGGTAACATTAAAAACTAAAGGTCATTTCTATACAACAGGCATTTGCTTTTGTGTGTCCTCCTCTAGTTCTTCTAGTTCTTCTGGTTCTTCTGATTCTTCTGGTTCTTCCTGTGGGGTCTTCGCCTTGCGCTAGAAAAAATTCCGAAAATGGTGTTGGGAGACCCTAAAGTGGATGCAACGTGTGTTAGAAAAAAAAATTATTGGTAATTTGAGTAATTTCACGCACTATAAAATAAAATAAAAGATAAATATTATCCCAACATCAATTTTTTTTAGCAGGATTTAACACTCTTAACCAACAACTTGAGGGTTAGGGGCCGGGTACACGCCTGTGGCATCTATTTTTTTTTATTGCGTGTTGTCTGGTACCACACGTACATAATAATTTGTATGTGTATTGTATGATATTTTTAATTTTCAGTAAGTTTATAAATACAAAAAAGTGTCCAACACACGTTGCATCCACTTTAGGGTCTCCCAACACCTTTTTCGGAATTTTCTCCTTTATTTTTATTCCCATTATTTACACTAATTCTATAGACGGGTTTAACATCCAATTTCGTATTAACAGCGCCTTCTCTGTCGCCCTTTCTTTTAAACCCTCCGTTTCCATCAACACACCAAAACGCATTTCCACCGGTCTTGAATCTGTAATACCTTGTCCCAGACCACGCGCATCGTCTTGGTTGCCACGCCTATCCAACATGAGTATCATTGCCCCTTCATGAAATCCCACGCCCGTCGGTTGGGCCCCTGTAAACGTCATCCTCTTTGATGAAGAAGCCAGCCATGCCATTGTCGGCATAGGCCAAAACTTGGCTTGTAGAGGCGCATCTTTTCTTTCGACGTGACATTCCCACGTTAAACCATGCACATCCGAGCATAAACGCTCGACAGTCCACTCGGGTTTATACACTGCCCACAACTCACCATTGTTTCGCGCATGAATGTCTACATCATAGATAAACTCGATTGTTCCGTCCTTATAAACACGAATCCGTCTCTTTAGCATGTCAAAGGTCGTCTCTACTTGTTTGTACATTTTGGCAATGCACATGGTATGTTTTATTGGTTTTAAGATGTCTTCTTTGGACGTCACTGACATTAAATAAGCACCCGCTACCCCTTGTCCTGGGTTATTAGAACGCCAGACAAGTGATTCGTGAACAGGTGTGTCGTTGATTTGCAAGAGGCGTCCATGGTCGTCTATTTTGATGCTGACAAATTGAAGGCCTGCCGTCGGTACACACACATCTTCTTCATAGGGCCGAATCTCATCTGCTTTCATGGTAGGTGTATCTATAGACAGTGGATTGACGAGTATATGTCCATTGGCGTTCGTTTGGCCAAAAAAGGTTTTCATACGCATGTCAAAACTTTCTCTTGTATACGAAATTAATGTCAACGGTGGATATTTTTGGGCACTACGTACACATTCAACCATCTTTTCGTCGTTTTCGTAGTAACAGATGCGTTTGCGTACTTCCGGTTGTTCGTTCATTATTGCATGAATATCGTCGTGTTGAGTCGCATGTGTTACTCCCATTTTATAGTGTTGCATTTTTGGCAATATTATTGTAAGACCACATTGTAGCGCTTCCAAGACAGAAGGCGACCCAATTGGGTGTCCAGCACCCAATAAAAACGTAGCCTCTGATGTTAGTTTTATATATTCACCGCGTGGCAAACGTTTATGGTTTACTACGTTTTTCATTTCAATGTCGCACGTCACGCAAGCAAACTTTACGTCAGGCATTTTCGAAAGCAAGTGTTTTTTTTGAACCCAATACCGCGGCAATTTTCCCAATAAGATTCCATAGGCCTGGCGCCGTGGTTTAACCCCAGTATCTTTGGGCGGGGGCAGGAGTGTGTACCCTAAAAATTGTCCTATACCTTTACGCATCGCGTTTAATAATATCACACCCCGTGGTGTCATATCTTTTGATGTACCAAACCAATCTAATAGGTAAACTTTTTTAAAACAGTCTACAAACTGTTTGGCCACCGAATGACCCGATGATACCAAAAGGATTGCATTTCTTTGTCCCGCTAAACAGTTCGGTGTTTTTTCGGTCACTTTATAATCGTAATGGAGACGCTCGAAACTTTCCATTATCGAATCGTGTTGAACACATTCGCCTGTGTACCCCATTGTTTTTAACCAGTTTTTGTTGCAACCATTGTTATAATATATAATTGATGCTTTGGATTTTATATCTTCCAATATCCATTGATTTGCCAAAAAATGTCTATCATACTGATGTAAAATACTTGATTTTGCCATAGAATCTAATATTTTATTGTTTTTGGCCATATAACCCATGGTTAAAACAATCCCCCCGTTTTTATGTATTTTAAACAAATCCTGGCGTTTATTATAGACCAAAACATTATGAATGCCTTGGTCTATACCATTGGATTCGCAAAAACGATGTGAATCCAACTCCGAAGTCATTAATTTTAAATATTCTTTCATTTTTTCCCACCCACCCAGCACAACCCCCGAACAACTAACTGGACGGGAGCCTATTTTTTTTATCATGTCATTTGTATAACATTTTCGTATCCAAATTGTGTTAAAATCGCCAGAATTTAAAAAATGTCCATTTTCTTCAAGAAATACGTGAACAAAATCAGGTTCTGTAATTGTTTTGAAAGGGTTTGACATTATGTAAGTGTCACGAACATCTGCTATTAGCATATTTGTATACGGCTTCGAAGACAAAATATGAGAATAATATTGGTAATAACGATAATTGGACGGGTGAAATCCGTTTGAATTATTGTTATTTAAAACCCAATTTACTTCAGAATATTTATGCGAGAGAGCTTGAACGGTCCATTTATCTGAAAACAAAACAACTTTGTTCGGTGGTTGCATCAATCCCGATGAACGCAACGAATCCAAAAACGTGGTGATATTCAAAAGTGGTAGATTTACAGCCATTCCCATTGTCAGTGTGTTTGTATTTAGACATGTCTTTAGTTTTGATTTTAGTTCTATGACAGCATTCTGCATAGTCTTATAATAATCTTGCACGACGTGGGACTTGGCGGTCCCTGTGATACCATCATGATGTTGAAAGATACCGAGCGCTCTTTTTTGCAAATGAATATCCACCGTCGGACACTTTGTTTCTACGGCCGCAATCAAAGACTCTAACAGGCGGTCGTATCCCTTGTAAAAGATGCGTGAATTGAAGTAACCCGTCCAATAGTCTTGTACGCGGTCAGAATATGGAAAAAACGAACCTTGGAGCTTTGGAACTTGTGTTTGAACGACGGCATCGAAATAGCGACTCAATGTGGAGAACGAGATGCTCACGGACGGTACGTTGACTTTAATCCAATCAAACATCTTCTGGTAATTTGTGAATTGCTTATGCGCTTCGTCCATCGTTTGATAGCGGAAATCGTCGCCCACTGGCACTAGAACATGTTTGCCGCGGTAGAGCATGGCTTTTTTGTACACCTGGTCGAGCCATAGTTTAGAACGTTCGGCGACGTTACTGTCCGTAATGGGAACGGACGGTTTGTGCCACGGGCATCCTCCATAGCCAGAGATACGGGCAAAATCAAACTGGCAGCACACGGAAGGGTCCGGGCCACATGTATGAGGCCCGTCGTACGAATAAAAGGGCATCATATGCGTGAATATCTCTCCGGCGGGTGTTTGCCATCGGAATTCTAGCTGTTGTTTTTGTGCCAACTGCTTTTTGACGGCGTAATGCACGCGTTGAATGAGCATGCCCTTGTATCCCAGTTCTTTGAGGACTTGCGCCTGGCCCGCGGAGTGACCAAACGGGTCAATGGCCCACGAGTATTGTGGCGTGACACCAAACGTATTTTGAAGCCATTCGCGCCCTTCTTGAAGATGCCATCGCGTGGCACGGGCCGTGACAGACGCCTCATCGTTCATAACCCAACCACCAGTGACAAAATCGAGTCTCTTTTCCGCGACCAGTTTCTTGGCCTGTTCTTTTTGTTGTTGCGAGGCATCATCCCACCATAGTGAGAAATAAGATATTTCAGCCCATATGAAGGTTCGGCGTGGGTCTTCGGTTAAAGCGGCAACCACTGTATCGAGAATATGTTTTGTTTGTGTGGAGTAGTAGGTGTGATATGTCTTAATCCAGCCGGGGTCGTTGTGTGAATGGGGGACTACGTGTACAGTGAGGCCATCATTGAAACGTCCGTCGTATTCGTAGTCCCACCCCTGTTTCCATGGGCCCGAGTTTTCTCTGGCGTTGTAGTCTATAGCGGCAAAGAGGTCGGAAGTTTTAACAATGTCATTCGATACAACTGTTTGTGATATTCGATTTATTGGCAATAACAAAATGTCACGTACGTAATTAGAATTTTTACAATACGGTCTTCCTGAAAACGCATTGTTATCAGGTGTGCGTGGTTCATAACCCAAATCTTTTATGACATCAAATAAAGCCGCTGATTCTTCTGAACATTTATCTTCGGGCCCAGTATGGTATTTGGCGAACCACTCTATCCACAATATGGGTTTATATTTTTTAATATAAACGCGATTGGATTTCAAAATCACAATATCGTGACCTTCTGTATCAATTTTTATAAATGAAATACGAGTTAATATGTTCTCGCCGTATTTCGAGATTAAAAATGGTATAAGGGGTACAGCGTTGACATCAACACCTTTATTGTTGTCGATTCCACCGTTACATCCTCCACACCCGGTGTTATATTTAACAGTTTCATACTTTGTAGTGATTGCAACGTTATAAATATCAATGTCCAAATTAGGATTAAGTTCTTTTTGATACGCCAACATGCTAAATGGAACAGGCCCCATTTCGAAAGCAATAGTCTTGCCATTTGTTGCCATGTTAATCGGAAATAATGTATCGCCTATCATAGCACCGATATCTAATGAAACAGAACCTGATGGAATGAGTGTATCTAATAATTTAAACCATTTGTTATCAAAAACGTATGTGTGACCATGTTGACGTGCGTCCTGTGCGAACCTTATTCCTCGGGGCCACTGAGAGATTTTGCTGATAATTTTAGGGTCTATAGCTGTCCGTGATATTTTATTTGTACGCTGACTACCCTTTTCATAATATTTCAATATCCACAATTCTGGCTCTGACAACACGCTATTAATTACGCGAGTTTCAATAGGGAACGCCAACTTGCTCGTCTGCGACCAGACATCTTGTGCCGACTCTTTACGATGCCATACATTATAGGCAACGTCTTTATTGACAAGCTGTTCGCCAATAATGTGTAAATTAATATATGGAGAACTGTTTATCACCGAAGATGACAATAATACAATGGGTGCTGCATTAGGTTTTCTTTTGTACTCGTATCCATCGTCGGGAATACCACAATCGTCACCCTTGTAACCATCCAAACACGTTTTGCAGTTATCTGTTGAGCCAAAAGGAGCACAATGCGAATGTATACAATATTCGCTCCAAAAGTGCTCAGAAGGAGTCTCAGACATTGCTTGAAAATCGTGATTATTTGCAGGTGCGCCGCATGTATCATGGTCGTGCCATTGTATATTTAGGCCGCCGCCTCTCGGACGTCTATCAATGGATGAAATTTTTCCGATGTGCTCCATTTGTATTTTTTGTGGCCGTAAAGAACATTCCTTACGATAGCGCAATGCCCAAATCAACATGGATACGTCAACGTTATCATCTTTCATATTAACAAATTGCATCAACGAGTCCACTTTTTCTGTTGGAACAATAATTCCACTACCTCCCCTACCGAAATGGCCCAATACAAACTCATATTTTTGGGCCATGACGAGTGTGTTTTCAATACCTTTACAAAATCGCACATCATCATCTAAAAACATTACATATTTGCTTTCCACAGTCTTTGCGTCTTCAAATAGCTGCATATAATCCTTTTTCTGATTATCGTTTGTGGTGCGATGAGATTTAAAATACTTTATAGACACACGAGGGTTGTTGAAATACGCGCATTTATAATCGCCACGCCGATGTACTAAAATTTTCCCCAATTTAGTGGCAGCTAATATCGATTCTATTGTTGTACATAAGGTTTCTGGGGTGCGGACAATCGATGGTATGACATACGTAATTGAAATCGCAGGCTTAATATCACGGGCATTGTCGAATATAGATACAATGTCTTTTAAATTTACATTAAAATTTGTGCCATGGACAGGTGTTGTCGAAACGCGCCAAAATCTTTGTTTTAAAATATCCGATTGCATCCAAATTATGTTGGGCGCCGGGCCTAGCGGTATTCCGATGCCTGTGCTTGGCTGAGATACAGGCATAAATTCTATAACCAATGTGTTTGAAGGTGCGAATATTAAATTGTATAGTCCACCGCCATGTGCGCCCATAATTACTGCTGCGTCGTTAAATAATTCTATTGTCTCGTCCAATGTATAATCATGCGAATCGTACATAACAAAATTATCCGGATACATGCGAGATAATTCATCAGTAATTTCTTTTTGATTCAATATGAGTCTTCCACCGTTGCGACTGTTTTGACCATTTCTATCTATCCAAATTATTTTCGAACCGTTCTTGTTTTTATCTATATTAAAAATATTCCTGGACTTTTCCCATAAATCGGGGTGCACAGGTGGTGTTTTACATATCAGGAATAGTTCTTCTGCAGTGTACGATTTCGAAGATGAATATTCCAATATGTCATTCGTGATTCCAAGTTTTCTAATTAATTTATTTACAATGGCTGACGTTTTCGTCAGGATTTTAGCTTTCGGGTGTTTTTTTATGAACTCATAAGCCTGAATTAATTTTGGCATTGACCCGTCCAAAAAATGTTGAAAACTATTACCTCCTGGAACCAACAATGGAATTAACTGTTTATATTTCAGATTTGACGATGCAATGTGTTTTGAATAATCTGCTCTATAGCCACAATCGTCCGTTTCGTCGTATTTACCATTTTTTACTATCCTTATTTCTCCGTATAATTTTTCAGGGCTAACATTCATTATATCGACAATATCTTTGTGATTTAACATTTCTTGTCTATCCTTCTCTCTTAGGAAGTGAGGTTCTTCAAATTTGAATTTGTGATATTTAAATATCTTAACGTTCGTTTTTTTATTTTGGGTATCGGACACAGGTATAATCCAAGCTTTATTGCCCGCGGATTTGATTACTTTTCTAGAAAATGCAACAGAAGACGTCCATGACGATAACGATTCAAACATTACGACGTTATAATGTGTCGTAGGCATCCATTCTATGACATCGCCAGTAACAAATATCAAAAATGTAAGCGCTGCACCATGTACGGCACGCAAAACAGATGTATTTACTATAATTTCTAACTGTTGTCGAAATGTCTTTGATGCCAAATCAACAATTTGTGCGTTTGGCCATGATGTTTTAACTTGTTCTAAGTTAAAAATTGTACGATCTATTTTCAGACCAACTCTCGGGTGAGCATCATATGGTTTTCTTATAATAATTGTATCTTTTTTTGTGCCGGTGTTGGTTATATCATATTGCTTTAGAAAATATTGAACAAAATTTGACATTTGTAACCGACAACTGTTTTCATGAGTTTTATGCGCAATCGGATAAATAGAATTTTGAGCATTGTTGTGCCATTTTCCATATACAAATGTTGCCTGTTCAAAACATACGAGTTGGTTGTTAAAAGATGACATATATTTTGGTTTTACACCAAATAAAACATTCCAAACGTCATCTAAATGCCCTCGCGCATGTCCATCTAGCCAAATAATATTGTCCGGTGCTCCCATACGCGTAGATGTTTCCCAAAATGCAAACCAATCTAACATGGTATGCCATACATTTGCATACTCAACACGTTTTATAAAATATGTATGACCATGTATTATCTGGTCACATTTAAATGTATTTGTTGACACTCCATCAACAATCAAATCCAATTTTGATTGTTGTTTAACAAACCATGTTTTTGCTCCATACTTTGGAAATTCAAATGATTCAGCGCGTCCACGTACTTCTGAGGGCAATTCGCCTCCTTTTGATACAGACACCGCGCCCGCGTCAAATCCCAATCCATCTATTGTACATGTTATAGCACCCGTCACTTTATTCACGAAACAATCATTTTCAGATTTCCATTGCATCAAAGAACACGTCGTAGGCACCTCGGGGCGTTTAACCCTTACTTTCGGTGTATTTTTTCTTTCGTTTATACACGTATTGAATTTTTGAATCACAAATGCTTCATATTTCGCATCGTCCATAAATTCATCGTCCATCTTTTTCAGTACCAAAGATAAAGGATTATGATCCATCGACGAAATATCAAAATCCAACATCTTCAAAATACCGTTTTCCACGCCCATATTGCCACATTTAATATCCAAATGTCTAACCTTTGCCTGTTTTAAGTGTGTAAGTATACAATTTACCTGTTCGTCCACGTTTAATATCGCTTCTTTTTGTTCGTCCGATGCCAGATGCAAAGACGTTCCAATGGAAGTCGTGGTTAATGTCGCCCCCTCCAATTGGATTGCTTTTGGAAATCGATAATGTTGACATGGGGACGATATACTTTCAAGACGCTTCAATGCGTCATATTCAAGCTTTGCAGTTGAACTGGCACTCAATCCATTAAAATAATGGTTGCGCGCCGTCTTTTTGTACGTTTTCAGGGGCGTTTTATCCGATGTTTGCATAAGCCATTCTGAAAACAACGCATTCGCCCAACCAAACCAACGGCGCGTTGACCCGCCCGTCATCGTTACCGATTCATGCAACGAACCCCCGTACGCAGTCTTCAAAACTCTTTCCAAAGTAGATTGGTCTTTCCAACCCTCCATAATCATTGCCAGATGCCACGGGTGTCCGCGACCATTTGTATGGGGAGAACCGATGCCGCCTTCCGACCACCACGGATTTTTATCGGAAAGGATGTTCAAGCGCGTCTTTTCGTATTCTGGTATGTGAATATCCAAATACGGAAGCGACAGGAGAGACGGAATATTGGCATCGTCCGCCATCAAATGATGGCCACAACCATCTGTTTCATAGACCAATACACCATCGACAACGCCATATTTTTCGACGCCTTTTATAATTTCACGGCGTAATTTCGAAGCCTTTTGTTTGAGCACATCATCCGACCACAGAGAAGACATTTCCTCTATATATTCTAACGCTTTGGCAGCAAATAATTGTCCAGGTATATTATAATGATATTTCATCTTATCGTCCGATGGTCTCATTCCAGCCCAAGACATGCCTGTTTTGCATACGGGCGTGCCTTTGCCGTTGTTTTCAAGCGTTGGATATGTATATGTAGATTTCGAATGGTCTTGCTCTAGTATCCACATATCTACAATACGGTGCCATGTCTGTTGGACATTTTGCATCCAACAGGTGCGCCCTGTTTTTTTCCAGTACAGATAGGCAAGGCGGACAACATACGCCGCCGAATCCATCTCATAATCATGTTGGGCCACATGTATCGTACGTCCACATTTAAAATCCCAATCAGTCAGACGCTTCTTTCCGACGTGGTCAAAATCTAGAAACATACGAAAGGCAGAACCGTACACATCTAACTCTATCCATTTCATCTGGCGACGCAATACGCCTTCGATTAATCTTTGAATGGAAGAATGTTCAGCTAACGCCAAGTAATGCGTTACTTGTGCGGAAGAATCGCGTAGCCACATGAGAGGAATGTCTCCAGTCACTAAGAATACAGTCCCGTCTTTTAACCACGTGATTCCATTGTCCCACGTATCCACGAAAGCTTTTTTGAATAACGAACAAGCTTCGGAATATTTTGAACAAACTTTCGCAGACCACTTATCAAACAATGCCGTTGGACGTTCTGGGATACTGGTGGCGTGATTACAAGTGTCTGGCTCGACCCAAATGTTTCGAGAATCGTATGCCGCCGTTTTTATTGTGTTTTGTGATGTCTTTGTGGACGTAATATACGACTGCCATGTTGGAACAACATTTGGCTGTTCAATTGGTTTTGCACCTTTCAAAAATATTTCCGCTCTCTCGCGCACCTCCGTCGACAACTCTCCCATCGGAAATCCCACCGACTTTTCAGCCGTTGATTCGTGCGACCACGACCCATACATACCAATATGCAACACCGCTGATTTCTTCAACGCCTCCATCGGCACTTTATTTTTCGTACACCACTCCGACCAGCCCCAATCAAACCCACCATCGCGCGCAGACATCTCCGTCAACATTCTTTTCGCTAAATCACGACGCCACACCGTGCCCGCATTGCCCATCGACGGTTGCTGACATAAGACGTCGCCACAACTCAACGATTTGTGCTTCGGAGCTGCCGAACGGTATAAGGACATCAACCCATGACTATGCTGCAGACCCAATTGCAACTCGGCCAACCAATTTGGTGACACTAACAAGTCGGAATCCAACAAGACAAGAACGTCGTACTTGGTCGACAAAAACCACTCTAAAATGTGCCGCGCCATGGCGTCCGCTTTCATGCGTTTTGTAGATTGCCAAATATGCTCGGTACCGTACCATCCTATCAAATCTTGGGTAGAATATTCGGAGGATGTATCGTCAAATATCCAGACGTCTTCGACGGGAAATGTCCCCTTCAAGGCGGCGGACGTGAGTTGAACATAACCAATGCGATTATGCGTAGGCACAGCAACTGCTATGGTACGAGGTTTCTGTTTTTGAAGTGTTTTAGGCACTGTTATTGAATCGAGGTCAGGTTGTTTCCGAAGTGTTTTAGGCAGTTCAGGTGTAATGGGTGACTGCTCATCGGCTTGTTTACGAAATCGATATTTCTCATGGTCGTGAATTTCAGGCCCGTGCGTCCAATGTAGATAATACGTGGAACACGTTACCATGAAAATTAAAAACATAATAATATATTCAGGTGCTCGCAATTTCATCTTGTTCACCAAAAAATCATCCTATATACAATCCATGGTCTACAAATTAAATCCAATTGGTCACCAACAAATGAAACGGACTATATAACTTTAGATTCATAAGCAGATGAGAAAAAGAGCCCTCTCCGACGAAGGTCTACATCTGTATTTGAACGGTATCGTAACTCGTCGTTCAAGACACTGGACACGCAAACTTGTCTGTTCCATCTTCCATTCCGACTACGACGACCGTCTCGAAGATGTCGTCTGGCGATGCAGGGATTCGACACAGGCACTGGCGGCACAATTCAACCAATCCAACATACGCGAAAGACTCGACGCTGGTATTTTACACACTATTCGTATTATTCTCACGAGAGACGACAAGTGTGTCCGCCACCGCCATCTTTTGCGCAGTTTTCGATTCTTTACGGACGTCATGCGCCAAGCTTATAAACAACAAGACCACCAAACAGCACACATGCTTTATTTGGCGTTGACACACCCTGCCATCGCAAACCTACAACTCAAGCCGCACAAAAAAGACCCCGCACTCTTCAAGGAAATAAAACATGCCTATGGCGCTCCGTCGTACCAAAAACATATCGATTTCTGGCGAGGGGTGCGCACCGATTCGATTCTACCGTCTTTAATTGCATTCCAGATATACATTACACGTCGAGATTTTATGGCGCGCGATTTGGAAGCGGCTGAAGCCAGAGACATGATCAATATCTTTGAGTATCTGGAACATAATCCGGACGATATATTACCACTGTACAGTCAACAACGTTTAAACAATAACACACTACTAGAATTAGCAAAAAAATATAAATAGAATATTTTTATTCGGCACACACACTTTTACATACACATACATCTAACAGAGTAAAATGGCTATCCTCGAACGTTTCCGTCCCACCAAACGTAACGCACAGTTCGCACGTGTCACACAGGAGTCCCGAGAGGTCTTTTGGTGAGGTGTCGGTCAACGCGTCATGTTTCATGGTTTCAAATCGGATTTGTGCGAGAGATTGGTTTGGCATTATTAAGGTTTTAATTTAAATTAAAATTCTAAAATTATTGTAGATTTGATTCGAATTAAAATTATAAGATTTTCTGAGGCGCTCTGCGACTTCCAATTAAAATTCTAAGATTTGATTCCAATTAAAATTTGATTCGAATTAAAATTATAAGATTTTCTGAGGCGCTCTGCGACTTCCAATTAAAATTTGATTCCAATTAAAAAGTTTAGATTTTCTGAGGCGCTCTGCGACTTCCAATTAAAATTCTAAGATTTGATTCCAATTAAAAAGTTTAGATTTTCTGAGGCGCTCTGCGACTTCCAATTAAAATTTGATTCCAATTAAAATTTGATTCCGATTAAAATGTTCTGAGATTTGATTCCAATTAAAATGGCGCTCCGCGACGATTTTCTAAAATTTGATTCCAATTAAAATTCTAAGATTTTCTGAGATTTGATTCTAAGATTTTCTGAGGCGCTCTGCGACTGTCGCGGAGCGCGCCGCAATAGAAGTGGGGTCAGCGTCGCACCAATTAAAATATTTTTATCGGGTGTGCTTCCGTATTAAATACATATTTATCTAAGGGTATCACCGTGTCCTCTTGAAACGTCAGCCATAAATATTTCAACGTTTCCGCCAAAAACCACGATTCTTGCTTGTCCATCTTGTTCGGCGTGTCCGACGTGACGTAGCGCACGTCGGTAAACCCACCGGAATCTACTTGGCAATGTTTGGCAATGGCGCGCCAAATTTGTTGAGCATAATCGCGCCATTTTTGGTCGTGTGTCTCGCGCCACGCGTAAAAAACAGACTCCACGACTTCAGGCCTCAATAAATAAATGTCGTTCACACAGTGAATGCTACCGTCGCGTTGTATTCGAACTTTGTCACAGGCAATACCCGACGGGTTGGTGGTATACATTCTCGCACACGTTTCGGTCATTGCGAGTCCCTCTGTAACGTACTGCTTGCCCATGATGAGCATACCGCCCAAAAAGCAGCCTAAATGTTCTAAAACGTCTGAACCAGTGGCTCTCGCAAAGGTTGTTTCACCATAGGTGACGAACATTTGTTTGACAATCATTTTTTCAAAGGTTTTGTACAACTCACCTGCCAGAGGGTCACCCGTCAACTGTCGCAACTTGATGAGATATTCGTACGTCGAGTCAATACCGCCGCCAATCGTGGCCGCACCAGACATCTGTTCAGACTTTGGGTCAATGTTCATTCGTAGCAATTCGTGGTCGTGCTCTCGCCAGTAACTGTTGATGGCGTGAATCTTATCTGACCAGCGCGTATCGCCCGTAAACTTGGACAACGCTACAAATTCAATCGCTAACGTGCCTACTTCAGCGTTGACCGATTTGCCACCTGCCCACGATTGCGCACCACACCATCCTGGACGATTCGTATCAATCACGCCACACGGAATACGCTGTGGAAACGCTGCCAATAAAACCTCTCCCACCATCTTTGCCTTTGTTAAAAAAAGTTCATCTTTCGTCAATGAATACGCCGACAACAGACCACCCAAAACACGTATCGTATTTTCAAAGACGTTGATATGACCCTTAAATTGAAAGTCCGACTCGACAAAGGAACGTGCACGGTCAAACTCCTCGTGGAGACCCATTAGATACAGTGTATCTAACGAGTCTATGATGGTTAACCCTTTACCACCAAACGTATTGGTGCCACGTTTCTGCACAGGCATGTATTCGTCAGCTTTCCAGGCATCGCGCATGTAGGCTTGAAACGCTCGTTGCATTCCTGTGCGAATTTCCCGTGAGACTGGATGCTCTAAAGGGGGAGCAGGTCCAATGGGCTCTGCGACTGGCCTTGGCTCTGTGACTGGCCTTGGCTCTGCGACTGGCCTTGGCGCGGAATTTTCGAGAGTTCTTTTTTCTATGGTATCGATCAAACGTTCCACTTCGCGAAAAAAAGGCGTCTGTTTGTCAGTGTTTTTGATGTAAAGATAGGGTAATAAGATGGAAATGGTTGCCATGACACCCAAGCAAAAACACAACGCGCCTCTGTTTAATCGGAACTTTCTTTGGTTTCCTTTAGGCATTATGCTTACAGATGTACAAAATATATATAGAAAGTACATAAAAATTAGGATTTAAATGTGTATCCAATAAAAACACATACTACTTGAATCGCGAGTAATATCCACAACAGTTTGTTTTCGTGTATGGGCCCTGTTATTTTTAATACAATGTTCATCAACGTTCCTTTGCCAGATGCAACTAAAACATCGTTTTCGGCATCATATTTAGGCATACGATGTCTTGGACACTCACAGTAACCAGTCAGTTCGGGCAATGACAGTAGCGTATTGACAATTTGAGGCAGCATAAAAAACGCCAACGTTTCGGTTTCGTGTTGTGCTATGGAAACAAAAAACATCCCACTCATATAACACCAAGAATCACCTACGAATACCATCGATGGATAATAATTTAACGCAAAAAGACCCATAGCTACGCATATATAACTCAGTAAGGTGGCTGTGTCATCAACAATGGGTAACAGGCCAAGTGCCATGACAATCGTTTGACCCACTTCGAGTCCATTGATACCCGCGTGGATGTTGATAGCATTTCCACACCATATGCACCACAATAACATGTAGACGTGATACAGAGGCCCAAGATAGATGAGACGCCCAAAGATAACAACTGTCGTCAAATTCTGATACAGCGGTAAATATGCAAGCGCGCTACCGATTATCTTATACCTCCAGCGCAAGTCGATGATATCGTCGAGCGCACCTATCCAAAGACCAGCCATTGTACACAATAATACCGACGGCTGACGGATGAACAGACATAATATGACACCGGCGACGAGGCCCATGGCTTCCGGCAATACCGGTTTCTCGCGTTTGTGCAAATCTTTACCCGAGATGCCGAATTTTACGAACAAGGGGCCACACAAAGATACCGAAGTATATGTCAGTAATGTTTCCATCGAGTTCCATGGACCACTCTTTATACTCAGTCCCATCGTCTTTATAATAATTCAAATGCGGATGCATAGAGGGCGGCGGAAAACAATGAAGCTAAAATAGGCCATATATTTTCCGCACGGTATGTGCTTATAGTTTGCGTTGTCGTTAATCGCGCCACGGTATAATTTGAAGCTAAATAACGAAAATAAAGAGTGGTCAAACCTCAACAAACAATGACAGCTTCGAGTGTACTGAAATGGTATTAGTATAATTAAAAAAGCTTAAATACATAAAAGTCGTTATACAGAATAGTCAAACCTCAACAGAATAATGCTACAAGTTTTTTGGTGATTTTTATTCTGCTAAAGTAATACACCATCTTCATACACTGGTTTTACAAGCAGTCGTTACCGTGCGCAGATGGTCTTGTGCTTTCCCCATGCCTGGCGTTGACATATCTTGTCACAGTAAAACACTTGGCACTTGGAACATTTTTTCATAGTAATTCCATGCTTCCCACAATGGTCGCAAGTCTTCATCTTGCGACGCTCAATGAAGGCATACACGTTGATTAACCCTTCAAATAAGATAGTCGTCCCGGTCAGAAACATTCCCACCAGGACTGCATTCGGATTGGTCATCTTCTGTGGCTGCTCACTACCGTCAACCAGGGCACGGTAAGTCACTTTGTGGTCAGATCCAAGAAGTACACTATTGCGCTCATCACAACAGATTGTTTGGAAATGTGGGCGAACGTAGCCAGCCGATGCCAGACACTCAATGACCTCAGACTCAATGACAGACTGGTTGTGTGTACTGAAGCAGAGCTCAAAACTGTCATCCTGAATCCCAAGCATTAGAGGTGGCGCCAATGCGCAGTTGAAAGAGGAGAACTTTTCAAGATGATCTTCGAGTATCTTCTTACCAAGTCGTTTATGCTCTACCGATAGCGTTACCATTGGGCCATCAGACGTCCACACACGGAAAGGACTACAGGTGTCCGGTCCGTCTACACGAGTCCGATGGGGGAGACGAGACGACTGGTCGACTTGAACTGATAGGGACTCATGGGAAGAACCAGTAGACATGTCTGACTGGTGGTTTCCTTTCCCAGTACATTGCGTTTTTTCCTTGACCACCGCCGCCGGTGACAGTGGCGACAGTGGTGGCGATGATAGTGGTGGTGATGACAGTGGTGGCGACGGCAGTGGTGGCGACGGCGATGACAGTGGCGACAGTGGTGACGATGATGGTGGCGTGGACATGATGTTAGGAGGAGGCTGGATGAATTTTCGTGAAAATATTAGACCAGGTGCTGATGGTGCTGCGGATTTTACTGAGGATTTCACTGCAATTATCCTGTTAAATAAAGTGTTACGGACCTGCAAAAAAGGATGTGACCAGGCTGGAAAATTTTTTCTCTGCGATTTTCCTGCGGATTTTACTGAGGATTTTCACTGAGGATTTCCACTGCAATTACACTGCAATTATCCTGTTAAATAAAGTGTTATGGACCTGCAAAAAAAGGATGTGACCAGGCTGGAGAAAAATTTTCTCTGCGATTTTCCTGTACCAAAAAAAAACATAATACAACAGGCAATAGCATCAACCCAAGACTGACATTACTAAGACGACCCCGCAGCACACTACAACTGTGTCTAGTGTGTTGAGGAGTCGTGTCTAGTGTGCTGGTGGCCGTGTCTAGTGTGCTTGTCAGTTTCTTTTTTGCGATTCACTTTTTGTTCTTCAAGAATGTCACATGGAAATGATGGAGCATTCACTGTTTTCCTGGAGTCACAAGTTGAAGATGCAAAGAAGAAATGTATTATAAAGTGGAAGGCAGCAGCTGATATGAACAAAGAAGAATGTGAAACGTTCATGAAAGACCTTCGAGGACTACGAAAGCACACTCCAATGTTCCTGCACTGTGGATGTTATGCTTGTCACAACAGTTGCAATTTTTCCAAACCATTTCACACCAAGGGAGGGAAACCTATTTCAACACCTAAAAATGAAATCATCGAAACCTTCAAAAGTATAGTTCCCTTAAATGACATGTCAAAAGCTCCAACACAACAAAAGTATCCAGAGGTATTAACACAATTGATTTGTCCTCCTGGTAGCTGCAAGCACTTCCATATGGCAATCAAGCATCTTCTTGCTTATCTTCAGCTCTATGGTGGATGTCACTTTCGTCAGGATATCACACATAAAGCAATTCATCATGCAAGTTTTGTAAAAGCAAAACAAATTCTTCTCTTGTTTGGTAAAGATATATATTTTTGGATTCAATGGGTTCGCACCCTGACCAAATCGTTTTGCACAAGTTGTGGGTCCACCAAAACCATGATGGATGCTATCAAAGAATTTTTCAGCAAAGACATGAGTGCTCGAGCTCACATTTTGCTAATAAATGCAGAATCAAAGGTAAACAATGACAGTGACAACAATACTATTGCCTCTGTTGTCGTCACAAGTACCAATGATCCTCACGATGAAAAGATGGACAACATGAGCAAGTTGGAAAGACTAATGGAAGAGCAATCGGAGCACAACTATGTTGAAAAAATGGAAAACATTGTGAGCCATTTGGAAAGACTAATGGAAGAGCAACCAGAACTGCGCAAATGTGTTGAAGAAATGGTGCTCAAAAACATTACAGCAAGGTTGGAAGTTGGCAGCAAGAGAACCCGTGTTACATCTCTGTGAGTGTATTGAAAGGTAATCAAATCTCAAAGGAAGCAACTCCAACAACAAATATCTCAAAAACAACACAACAAAAACAAAACTCTACAATAAAAAGATAAGATGAAAATAAATTTAAAATATTTCAGAGCCACCACTTCAGGTTTGGTTCTGACACCAACTGTTGGTATGTGTAATGGTCATCAAATTGATCCTCAACATTGTTTTCAAGTTGTTCTCTTGAAACTGGTTGGTTAAATTGTCCATGGTATTGATGCTTACAAACTGACATGTTATCAAACTGTAATCTACTGTCAAGCATCATAAAATCCTCTTTTTTTAAAAAAAAAAATATTCTCTTCCAATGTCCAAATACAGCTGTACTAAAATTTGGAGCAAGGATGAACGAACAGATGTCATCTTCTAGAGAAAACTCTTCGACAACCTCCATCTTGTATGTCCTTGCAAACATTTCAGACGACACTGAGGATATATTGTTAAATGCCTGGAGTAAAGCCTGGTTTTTTTGTTCAAGTTGGTCTTCTGGATCTTCTCCAAATTTTTGTTCCCTGTTTAGACAAACAAACAAAGGTGCGAGCAACTGTGTTGCCGCGCTCAAAGGAAGCAACGGCACATGGAAAAATTGATGCTGACAGGGTGGACAGTCCCCTTCGTCCCCTTCATCCAACTCAAGATCATTAAAACGTTCAAAAAATTTCAAAGCATCAAGAGCTTGAAAAAATGATAATTTTTTGGAGCCATTATACTGCCAGAAGGAGGCCAGAGCCCATTTCCGTGACAGCACGGGCTGAGTGGACAGTGTAGTTGTCTGCGACTGGTCTGCGTGTGCATCAGGTCTGCTACTGGTTGTCATTTATGTGTGTGTTGTGAAGTGGCAGGGGGGCGTGAGCAGGGTGTCAGGGAAAAGGCAAAAAAAGTCGCATCGGTTTAAAGGACTCTGGTAACCTAACCCTCCGCTGGTGGAAATACTGGCAGGAACAACTATATAATTTGACCAAGGTTCAAACGGACTAGCCATAACCCTTGTAAGTCCTGCGATTTTCCTGCGATTTTTGTGGCTTTTCAAAAATATTCCCGACTAAAACTCTTTGACTGACACAAACATGTCTAGCTCCAAGCGCTACTGCCCAACACGTTTGACTGCGTAATGGTTCCAAAAATGTGGACAACTTGGCTTCGAATTGGTTAAATAAATCAAACCAGTCACGAAGTTCCTGCAGGACAAGTGGGGGTATTGCGCCTATTTTGGCTTCTAGTGTTTCGAAATGGAGCAATAAATAGTGAAAGAAATCGTACGGTTGGAATGAATCACTAATCTTAAACTCTGTGTACTTTTCCAGTTCGTCTAACAATAATAGTATTTCTTGACCGATGTCGAACAACTGTTTTTCCACATGTGCTTTCCATGGCGTATCTTGTATTTCTTTATCGACTAAATATTCCAGTAGTTGGGTTAAATTTTGACGCATTTCACGAACAAGACTGAAGTCTAAAGACATCTAATAAATGTACAAGTTGGCATTTATATACAGACCGTTAACCAACTTTAAACGCTAACATGTTCTACTAAAAATTGTTCGTAATTACCTGAACCATCTCGTGACAACCCCATCTCCTTGTCAATACAGCTCTGAATGTGTTTGCAGGCTGTTCTGTGGTCAGCACGCTCTTGATACTCGAAATCTGGACATGTACATGACCAAAATGGTCTACTGGGGTGTTCGGCACTACCGTCGTACACCACTGCGTACGCTAATCTAGCTGCATATTTAAAGTAGACAACCTTGTAAACCCGTTTGAATTCGCCGACATCCACAAATGGACCCCCCACAGGTATCTGAAACTGACCACGTCCTGTGGTTGAACATTTGTGACCAGGTGGATTGTGTGAACTAAAACAAGCATTTGACATTTTTTTTAAAAATGAAATACCTTTATATAGTTTATCTGTATATAAATACGCTCTACCAAATGGACAATGACATCGGAAGATGCGGAGTTAATTAGCTTCGCGGCCAATTTAGATTTTGAACTCAAGCGTACTCCCAAAGAAAAAGTGATTGATAAAATAAAACAAATACATGTTGCAACAGGAAAATGTAAACAACCGATGGTCGATAAATTTTGGAATGTTATGTTAGCAGACTTGAATATGTATCAGAAACACGTCAACGAGCCACGTCCCTTCCAAAATACATGTTATAGATACTTCTCATCCAGTTGTATCAGACATTGGGACAACACATATTGGGAATTTTCAACAGTTGGGTTTCGTCAAAGAAGATATGTGTCAGTCTATATGTTTCCTATCAAAATATTGTCAGTTATAATGATGTGTACTAGTGGAATATTTTCAATGGTGAGGGCCCATCAAGACGGAAAAGCTTCGTTTTATGCAAATATAATACACGTGTTCACTAATATAATAGTGATTTTCATATTCTGTTTGGGTGGCGAAAGAGTCTTGATTGTGCCCAGGATTGGTGCAATAGTGGTGGCATCCATTATACTTCGTGGGATTATAACCAATGCGTCAACCGAAGGTGTAGGTCTTTAATGTTTTTGGTCTGTTGTAGTATTTAAGTCGTAGAAAATAAGAATAAAAATGTTGGTAATTATTGTTCCTTACAGGGCTAAAAGTCAGCCCGAAAGGCTTCTACAATTAATAAATTTAATTCAAACACTTATTAATCATATTCCTAGTGCGTATATATACATTATCGAACAGGCTGACGACAGGCCCTTTAATAGGGGAGCACTCCTGAATATTGGTGTTCATATCTCCAACGTGTCCCCGAAGGATATTCTTTGTTTTCACGACGTCGATTTGTTACCATGTTCTGATATTATTGCTGAATATCTCATCCCCTTACCACATCAAACTGTTCGACATATCGGAAGAGCATGGAAGCGGTACGATTCAGACAGTTATATGGGCGGCATTCTGATGATGCGCCATCGCGATTTCACGGATGTCAACGGTTACCCGAACGATTTTTTTGGCTGGGGAGGTGAAGACGACGAACTACGGGACCGTATTCAACGCGTAGGTCTGAAGGTAGAAAGAAATGTCTACGGAACTATTATAGACCAAGAACAACTGTCCTTGGCAGAAAAATTATCTTTGTTGAAAACAACCCACCAAAAATGTCCTGACAAATGGGAACGGCGTGAATGGCACCGTAATCACCCCGGTACGTCTGGGTTTCATCAACTCGACTACGATATTGTAAAGGTAAATCTGTACTCACCAAATTGCTTCCACTATGTCACCGCATTTTAAACTGCCACAATAGAAGTGGGAAGACCAGGCGCGCAGCGTGCCGACGACAGGCACTATATTTCTCACCGGGACTGTATTTCTCACCGGGACTTTCATATCCGTCACCACATTGTATGCGATAGTATTTAGTGGTTCTATATTTACACAATGAAAGTTGTGCACATTTTATTACTAGCGGTATTGACATTTTGCTGGATTTGGCTACTACCTCTCATGTGTATCGGCTTCTTTTTTAGTGTACCTGTTATCGTTGTCAGTTTGCCCGTGTGTATTGTCATATCACTAACACTGCAATGGTGGCAACACGGTAAAATATATGTCGACCACCCTATTCGGAACGCAATGTCCACAATACCATGGTACCAATGGTTTCCTTGTAATCAACTAGATGTTCCAGAAACATCAGTAGTTGCCGTTCATCCACATGGTTTACTATGTTGTGGCGCCCTAGTTGGTCTACATTTTGTACCGGGTTCAAAGACGGTTTTTTGCGTTGCGCCCCTACTTTTCTATATTCCGGTACTCGGGTGGTTTCTTCGCGTTTTGGGCTGTGTTCCTGCTCGCTACGATATTATGCTAGAATGCCTACGTGATGGACATTCAGTGTTGGTAGTACCCGGTGGTGTACCAGAACTCGTCATGGCGGAACAGAGCAATGATGAAATGTGGTTTAAACGCAGTGGCTTTATCAGGTTGGCGAACGAAGCCGGTGTACCCATTCAAATGGTTTTTGTCCGTGGTGAGTGTTCCACGTATCGGATGTTACAAGGTCCATTGCACGAACCGCGTGTCCATTGGGCGTGGAAGACAAACGTACCTTTTGTGGTTCCCATCTTTTGTGGTTGGTATGGTTCGTGGTTACCCCGACGCGTCCCACTACAATTGATGATGTGTACCACACAGGCAGCGACTAAAATCGACTATTACAATGAATTACGTCAATTGATAGCTCCATGAGAAGGCCAAACAAATGAGTATTTAATAGGTGACAATATCATAAATGTCTCAAATAGTTCCATTGCAAGCCTGCGAGCATGCAGAAACTGACCAACCAAAAATAATCCAGACCAAGTGTGAAAAAACACGGACGTTATGCAGACACGCATTCCTCAATTGTAATACCTCGTGGATTGGTATATCGTGGCCCGGAATGGTCCTGTACATCGCATCTTTGTGTATCAATTACGCCATCGGATACAACGTGTATAAATATGCCGACATTGGCATGTGGCACAATCAAACGCATTCTTCCGTCCGAATCGTTGGAGACCTAGTCACCGTTAGTTGGTTTGGCCTTGGTATTATCGCACTACCGTGGCACAAATGGGAAGAATTCACATGTATTGGAGACCAGTCAAGAGCTGGTTGTGCCCGTTATATGGCATGGATGCTAGGAATGATATTTACAATGATTTTATACGGCTGGCTTCGAAATAAACCACTCTTCCAAACGTCGTTGAATACAAAGGAAATGACCAACGGACAGACTGGCGTGTACATCTTTACGTTTACACTCGTTGTGGGTGTTGTTTCATATTGGTTCGTCAAGTTATGTAGCGGTGAATGGTCCACAAAATGTTGCACTCCGTCCATGGCGGACAAAGTTATTTTCATTCGTCTATTTTTATTGGTTATTTTCATGTTCGTTATGTCGTTAGCATCGTGTTACTCTGTGCCAGGATGTGACTACCATTTACACCATTGGTGGTTTGGTTATGTCTTGGTACTATTGACAACATCGTCAATGGACAATTGGTTTGATTATTTGTTACAGGGTATATTTTATGCTTTTTTATTAGAATCGATATTTAATTTCACCATCATATTTGGACAGTATTTCGTTTGAAGGCGTCGGTCTTCGACTTCCAGAAGAAATTTAAACCCCGCTGCCACGGCCGCGAAGCTAATTTAATTTAAACCCTGTTGCATAGAAATTTATATGTCGTCACTACCCCCAGCAAAACGTCGCAAGAAACTAACAGGAAACACCAATCACGACATCGTAGCGCTTGAATTTGAAGCAAATCAAGTCGCCGAAGCGATTGAACTACTCAAAAGTGGCAAAGAAGAGGCCATTATCATAAACTATGGGTTTCATCTGACATGGGATGGTCCCACGATGGTTCGGTATTTTAACTCTCGTTGTAAACCAGAATATCGTGTCCCAGTGCCCGAAGATTCGTCTGAACTCTCTCTAAAGACGTACAATCTCCCCGGGATTGCAGGGGGGATGTGGCACGCCTACTGCACGCGCGGACACGACGATGTCATCGACTCTGAAGTGTTTGACAAAATTGCAACAGAAATCACTGGCGACCCAAATTGGAAAGTTTGTCCCAATCGCTACCGTTTCAACCCTGTGAACAAGGACGATGGCTGGAAACAAGCACATTTAGAAGGAGAACACGTTCTGTTGGATACAAGCGACATTGGATGTATTGTCTGTGAATCTGTGGACAGAACGTTCACTTATTACAAAGGTTCTAATAATCACCCTGATGCTCGAAAATTATACTCTAAAATGGGTGGTCCAGTCACTCGTTTTGTAATGCCAAAACAACACGAATTAACACAATGGCCTCGTGTGACGATTCGCACAACAAAACCGGGTCAAATTATATTGTTCGCAGGTTCCGTCATCCACGAAATCAGTCGCAGAAACAAATCGTTGTCGCTCTTTCTGTCACCGTATAATACACAGACAGACATTGATGAAGAGATTTTCTACTCTGGTCTCACAAAAAAAACAGCGATTTCGAAGAAAAAGACTACGTCAGGAGCACCGCCATTACCATGGCGCTTTCTTCCAGATGGTACCAAGCGTCAACACCCCAAGGAATATGCTCAATTGACGCGTAGACAGTCGGATATATTCGGCTCATTGTTTCATTCAGGTGGTGCCTTTTGGCCTTCTGGCAAGCCCACCTTTTTCATGTTTCACATGATGGCATTCAATGCTTGGAGTCCCAAACTGCTCCCATTCATGTTCGATAACAATGGCAAGTACAATTACGAGGTTATTACGCCCGAACTCGTTGCGAATAGCCCAGAATTCGACCAGAGCTACTTTGAACATCTACCATTTTCTCAAGTAACAGAGGTTGAAATTGCTCAGATGAAAGCCAAATATACAGGAATACCTTCTGTAGCGTGGCCATTGGTTAAATATTGGACAAAAGACATCAGAGAGTGTACTGACAACGTTTGTAGACGTAGAGGATACATTTAAATAATTATTTTTTTATTTTTTTGGTGCACCATTCTTGGTAACCAATTGACCTTTTTTTACATTTGACAGTTACGTTCGTACATTGAAAACGATTATTCTTGAAAAGTTCAGCAATGATTTCCGGTACCTGCATATATTTAATGTGGATATTTATGCAACGCGAAGTTGCACTACCACATACTAACTGTGTAAGTTGAGCCTGTGTAAGTTGACAACGACTACTTACATTTTCTAAAGTAAGCAGTTCTAGCGCATCAAACCCATCGTACATTGAGAAGATGGGTATTCTACCTGTAATTGTGAGGTACTCGAGGTCGGGTAGATTTCTTAATTGTTCGATAAGTTTTCGCGACGGATTACCGACGATAATAAATTTGATGTTCATACAAGATAACTTAAATCCCTTTGCATTTGGAATTTCCAATGTATTGACCTCTGACATATATAACATGGGTTCTGTAGACTCCGCAGTAAGTTTTTCTAATCGACGCATGTCTTTGACGCGATTACCTGCAGAGGGATTGGAAACAATTGCATTGTGTACTTGTTCAATTTGCATTTGATTTAATAAAAATTCACTTGAGACACCTTGTTTTATAATATCTTCCAAAAAAGTTAAGACGGACGGGTCGTCATTTTCCTCTAATTTAATGTGTATTTTACCGCCGCCGGCGGCAGGCCTAATTTTAATTCTATTCCAGACTTCATTCCACACGTTTTCATAGGGTGTTCCACATTCTTCTTCTCCCGGACAATCAGAACGTGTGTCATGTTCCATTATACAGCTATTTAATTTAAATCACAGTTGTGTTTTAAATTAAATCATCCCGCAAGCAATTTTGAACGACTTTCGCTAGTTGTCAATACATCGACGCGAAGCGCCACAATAGGAAAAGTTAAATCAATATAACATAATAACTAGCGAAGCGGCAGAATTAGGAGAGGAAGCTAACAAGAAGACATTCAGTATGTCTGTGTGCTCATCGAATCATTCCACGTAAGGTGCTAGATAGATAGTCACATGGTTGTCTGTCCATCGAAGCACACCACAGTGCATGAGAACGACAGCCGAAAAAGTTGTCTGTGGTACCACATACGCAAATATCCGTTTTGCAACCATGGCGTCACAAACAAAGGTCTGTGTTTCGGGTGGTTTTTCACGCGCTTGAATGGCTCCAGCCCAACGACCTTTGGAGTGCTTTATGGTCACTGAACGTCTTTTTTTGTCGACCGCAACGGTGACGTTGCCCTTTGGTGGTAAAGACTTCCACATAGTGAGCCATTCGACACACGGTACGTCAATGTGGATGTCTTCAAGATGCTCTAATATAACGTTATCATCGGTCAGTTCGATGTCCGGGAAATGGTATTGAACAGCCGAGCAAGTATTCTCTGCAGTAACAGAAAGTTCCTTGTCCTCTATAGCCAACGTTATTTGATGAAAATCTGACAAGAGGCGGAAAAACCCACGCATGGCAATAGATACTTTAAAACTAACAGCGCGCGTCTGTGTAATATTTCGCATCATACTACGCATGCCAGCACCACCATGTGGGAAAATGACGACTTTGATGGTCGTACCATCGATGGTTATTACTGGCGACATCTCCTGATTTTTTTTGCCACCACAGGCTTCAATTATCCATTCTGTTGGCAATGTTACGGATGTCATCTGTCAATTAATTTAAACGATACATTTGAAATTTCACATATGTTCGGTAAATTCTAAATCACGTATAAAGTATACTTTTTTTTAAATTAAAAATGTTCAAGCGTTCACGAGATGGTCCCGTTGTTACGGTGCACCATGCCAAGAGACCGTGCTTGACGTTCAGACCTGCCAACGTACAATTAAAACGCAAGCGCGGTGATGACGATGACGCGAACCCACTAGCTCAGCGTTTTAGGAACGCGGAAACAGAAATAGAAATAGAAACAGGGAATCAACAACAACAGACAATTGGTCGAAAACGTTCCGCGGCGTTTGACGACGAATTACAACATCTAGAAAAACGCATGCGGGCAACAGTCCCTACCGCCGAGGAGGCCATAGCCTTCCTCTTGCCTCATATAGTACGTTTAAGACATATGTACAATGAATCACAACAAAAGGTGGACGAATTGTCTAAAAACAATGTCGTTCTTCGCAAAACTTGCACATATTTAATTACGGAGAAGAAGAGATTGGAGAGCGCGGTTGCACTGGCGAATTATCGCGTTGTGCTATCAGGACCAAAGCCCTATGCCTTTGGACACACAGAATAATCTCTATCAGTGCAACGAGACTCGACGCCACCATCAGTGGGTAATCGCTTTTGAGGGCGCCGTACACCGACCAACAGAGACCACCGAAACATCGCAATGCAATAGACCAAAGTCGAAGTGTTTGTGGTGCTTCTGAACAAAGTTGTGGTAGTGATGCTGATGTTGAGCACGTAGCAGCAACTATACCCAGTATATCCATATTCAAATAAAATCCAACTAGCTATTATTTTTTTTCAAGTATATAGGTATTTTAAATTGTTTCAAAATGTCACGTAGAGCAGGAGCTGGAACTGATGAAAGTGATTCAATGATGGAAGATATCGAAGCAGGTAGCAAGATGAAAACCAATACTGTCTACGAACTTATGAAGTTGCGCGATTTAGAATCCTTTATCTCCAAAATTTATTGGCTTGTTGTACTCTGTTTTTTCGCCATGGGATGCCTACTAGCACTGGTCTTGTCCGACGGTACGTTTAGTGATGTGTTTATGGCTGAAAACTTGTTGTCGTCAATTGGTATTTCTGCATATATTCTATTGGTGGCGCTCATGGTCATGTGTAACAACCACGGTGAAATGCGCATTGTTCTTCTCTTGACCATCCTATTCTTCACTGGATGTTTATCCGGTTTTATGTTGGCACTACATCTCCTAGACATTAATATAATGTTACAATCCAATAAAGGGTCATAAAGATTTTATTAGTTTACATTCTCCTGTCCACCATTCTAAACCTTCTGTAAATCCTCTCTCTTGAAAAATGCCCATGCCTTGTTGCACAATATATTTGACAGTCAGTCTACGACTCGCCCTCTTTTGTTTGGCATTTTTCACATAATATATGTGGGCTTGACCATCGATATTGTACAAGTGAGGCACGCCTTCGCGATGATGTTCATCTTCAAATGAAGTAATATCGATAAACAAAAGGTCGAGCCATGTTTTAAACATGGCAATGATATCTGCACCGGTCCGTGAGTCTTGCCAATCTAAGGATGTACTACTCCAATATTCTATCGTTGGATATTCGAACGGTACACCTCCTGAGAGACGAGAATAGACCCACCAGTGTGCAAATGACTGTGGCATTTGTTCGTCCACAGGGGCTTGTTTTTTGAACGCACTGGGCCACTTTACACGTATATATCGCAACATATTGCTTGACCCTGCTGCAGGTAAATCTGTATCTGAGAGCCATTCAAATGTTTCTTCTTGTTCAAACCAATTTGTCATGTGATTTGAGAGACGATACCTTTATAGTGCTTCAGGATTCTACCAATGAAACAGTGTTGAACTATAAAAAGGAAGTCGGATGAACAAATGATTATTGTTGCTATTGACCCAGGCATTCGTAATTTAGGATGGTCCGTCTACGACGAAACAAAGGGTCAATTTATCAGTTTTGGACGGTACGACCTTTTAAAGGACCAACCCAAAGCAATGCACACGAAATACCCACAATTGGTCTATGATTTTATTACTGCGTCCAAGGACGTGTTCGAGTTGGCCGACGCTGTTGTTATTGAAATACAAATGACGGCCAAGTTTAAAGTGATTCAAACCGCGTTTCAATGTTTTTTTTGGTCAAAGTCACACCTCATCTCACCTCGGTCGATGCGTTGTCATTTTAAAATCTCTACCGGAAATTATGCCAAGAATAAAAAGGCGTCCGTGACCAAAATTCCAGAGCTAGATATACCGGTCAAAAACAAACACTGGTTTGAACGGTTTGAAAAATCCAAGCGTGACGACGTGGCCGATGCGATGTTGCTAGGCCTCTATTACTCACAAAAGGGCCAACATCGAGTGAAAAAAGTTACCAAGAAAAGAAAAAGAAAATGACTATAAGACCCGCCTTCATTTATCAACATATGTTACAGTACGTTATTGCTATTTTCTGTTTCCTGTGGTTTATAAGAGTCTGGATTTGTCTGTTTGGAGCTCCTGTTCGCTATTGTAGCAGTTTCGTAGTGTTCCTATTTAAGACAATAAAGACATTAGGAACAACAATTTCCAATCTTTTTGTGCCAAAATAATCGGCTTGCTTGGGGAAATTACAAGACTTTGCCTGAAGCGCGGACTGAATCAAGATTTTATTGGTAACATTACTTTCGTAAAGTTTGAAGGCTACACCAACACCAGAAGAAAGTAGGTATTCAAAAAGACACTATATTAGTATTTCATTTATTATTAACATGTACAAAACATTCGCATCTGCGGAATTTAAAAAGGGACCACAGCAACCAAGTTACGAAGACCAATTCAGGGATATCTTAGCTATCTTCAAAATCCGGGAGAGGGAGCGCAGGGAGAGGGAGCGCAGGGATATCTTAGATATCTTCAAAATCCAGGAGAGGGAGCGCAGGGAGAGGGAGCGCAGGGATATCTTAGATGAATATTTCACTTGGATACCAGCTGATTTGCTCACTTGGACGACTGATACACGAATTTGGAACTATTTGTGGACAAATCGATTTGAAAAACAATTTGCGTCAGAAGAGGATTTCCTTGCGGTGTACGAGTGGTTGTATCCCGAACTATCAGAAATACAAAATTTAAAATTCAAGGACAAATTAGAAGAATTCAAGGACACATTAGAAGAGCGTCGAAATGAACGCAAACTCAAACAAGCTACAAAATTGAAAGCAGCAATAACAAAAGCAAAACACGCAAGACTAATAAAAGAATGGAAAGATGCCGGACTAATAAAACAATGGGAAGAAGATGCCGCTAAACTCGCTGAAATAAAGGAAAGGGAACTAGAAAAGAAAACAAGGGACAATGAACGGGAAAAAGCAATAAAAAATGATACATTCGAGACTTACAAATTCACTGAGTCTCTTTATGTAAGAGACATTGTGAAAGTTTCTGGTTATGTGGGCAGACTATTATCAATAACAGAAGACACAATGTACGAGGTAACAACCTTTCACGACAACAACACTTTCCTTTGTGGACGGGAAGAACTTTTTAGACCAATTCCAGAGTCCGACGACATTGCGTATAGAGACGACAATGGAGATTGTACTTACGACTCTTCGGGATATTTACATGGGTATTACGACGAAGACCGAGATGGGTGGTACGAGCATGGAGAATTCACACGATATTAAAATCATTTATTTGGCCGCTGCGCGACAGTCGCAGAGCGCCTACAGAAAATCTAGAATTTGATCAAATTTTAATTTAATTTAAATTGTAAAATGTCACAAACCATTGCAACTCTACTTCAAGTACGCACCACACCCATTATTGACCTCGTAGATGAACTACGCAGCATGGGAGTGCACAAGCACCTCCCCCTTCCACAAATTGCCGTCATGGGCGACCAGTCTTCTGGTAAATCTTCAGTACTTGAAGCATTATCTGAAATCGCATTTCCACGTGGTTCAGGACTCGTCACGCGTTGTCCCACACAAGTCAATATGCGCAGTGGAAACGTGTGGAAGGCTAAAATCTCGTGTCCTGCGCTCGTAGAGTATGTTCGGACGTTATCTGAACAAGAGCGTGACGAAATTCCTGATATAATCGAAGACATTACAAACAAACTTACACAAGGAAATAAAGACAAGTTTCCGGATTGGAAAAATGAAAAAAATTATATTCTTATTGAACTGGTCACGCCAACCGCGCCCGAACTCACCATCATTGACTTGCCAGGGATTGTCCGAACTGTAACGGATGGTCAGAGCGAGGACATGATTGCAACTGTTGACAATATGCTGGAACACTTTCTGAAAAAACCTAGAACTTGCATTTTGGCTGTTATTCCAGCGAACATTGACATCGCTACAAGTGAAATCCTTCAACGCGCGAAAAAAGTTGACCCGTCTGGGAGTCGTACAATCGGGGTACTAACAAAACCAGACCTTGTTGACAAAGGAGGAGAGGGGGAAGTCCTAGAAGTTCTTCGCAATGTTAGACTACCGTTGCAGAACGGCTATTTCATGCTCAAAAATCGTTCACAAGAAGAGTTGAATAGAAACATTTCTTTGGAAAAAGCAAGAGAAAGCGAAATGGCGTTCTTTAGTAACAGTCCGTACAGCGAACAACGTTCCAAATTAGGCATTGAAGCTTTGCAATCGGCACTGACTGAACTACTGGTCTCGCGCATCCAGCTTGCGCTCCCAGAGATAAAAAGTGAGGTTGACTGCATCTTGGAATCGTCACAACGACAGCTGGAAACACTGGGTCAAACACCTCCAGAAGGTTCAAGTGCACAACAAGCTGCTTGTTTCTCCATTGTCCGTGAAATTTTGGGCGACATGCGTGGCGAAATGTCGGGCAATTGTTCGGAGGAACAGTTGTTATACATTGAACGTGAGCATCGTCATAAGTTTGCCAGCGGCGTTCAAGCAACAAGACCAGGGTTTGGCGGCGAATTCGATTCGTTCACTGCAAAAGTCGTCGAGGTTGACGAGGAGGTTGACGAGGATACCTGTGAAAATGCCGCTTCGCTAATTGGTGATGAACTAAAAACAGTTTGTTGGGGTGAAGGGCAGAAACAATCAACCACGTCATTGGGGACAAGAATGGATGGTGGTGGCTACACCGTGGAAATCACGGGATACAACGTCTACTACCGAGGAGACCTGGCAACTAAGATTGCATCAAGACGCGGGCGCGAATTGCCTGGCTTTATGAATTTTAAAGTCTTTACGTCACTCATGTCAGATTACGTCGGACTGTGGAAAGAACCCACTGATTTGTACAGAGAATCCGTCAAAGAAACGATGTCGACTATCGTACAGTCTCTGACAACCAAACATAGCAACACCTTTTCACAGCTCAAAGGATGGGTAAATGTGATTTTGCAGGATTTTTTCACGCGTAACCACGAACAATTGGTTGTCCGGCTTGACAAACTGCTCGAACAAGAGTGCTCGCCGTCGACCGATAATCACTACTTGTGGGATACTATCAACAAGATTCGAAACGAGCGCACCAGAAAGAAAATCGAAGCCATGGCGGACCCACAAGTATACACTCACAATCGCACTTCACTGATTGGCTACGTAAAAAAAACGGAAGTGATTGCCCTACTCCAGTCAACAATGGATGGCAACGCGTCGAACGAGTCTCAAGAACTACAGGACATGATTGATATGTTGTCAGCATACTGGAAGCTTGCAAGGAAGCGCTACGTGGACAACGTGGGACAGACGATTACTGATTTGTTCACGTCTCCCGACCTGTTGAAAAGATTGGAAGCTGAAATACATGGAAAAATTATTGGACTCAGCGAAGAAGAACTCGCAGCCTTGTTTGTACAGAACAAACAAATTAAAGTCCAACGTATGGCATTGGACGAAAAGATTAGAATGATGAAAAAAGCAAAGGCGCGTTTAGAGGCGTTTGTAGTTAGAAACTGAGCCGTGCGGCAATTGTTTTCTATGTAATCAAGACTGGACTCACAGAGTCACGCGATACAAACATTAATGTTTCTTGAAATTGCTTCACATGTTTCGTTTTTGCAGCATTTGTCGACTCCCATTCACGTAACCAACGTGTCAACCACGTATCCGTATGCTCTCTTAAACTTATTGTTCCTTTTTTGTAACGAACAATGCGTCCCCATCTCGTAGTAAATGCGTCTAGTTTTTTAATATTCATCTCCGCTTCCGTTAATACGACAGCTGCGGATTTCAGCTCGTCGTCATTCTGTGCATCGACATTTCTTAATGCCTGTAAAGCGTTATCACGTAATTTTGTTGTTTCGTTGATATTTTCATCAAAATCGTCCAGCCATGACAAAACATAATTTCGAATATCTTGGAAATCAATATGTTCGCCGGACCATGGACTATCTGGTACGTTGGTGTCGTGCTGTGTTAATTCTGAGATTTGAAGCAAAAGTGCTATATATTGTTGTTGTTGTTTTGTCGACACAGCGATTGATTTTGCAATGGATGACAGTGTTAACCAAAGTTCTACTGCGGGATGTTCGCGTTTTTGCCGCTGTTCCATTCGCTTTCGTTTAGGAGGCATTTGTTTTTTTTTTCCTTGTTCTGTTAAGTAGAAGATTCTGGAGTTTTTAAGAGCTTCAGTCCTAGAAATGGGATTAAATCAAAGGCGTGGCAAACCAACATTAATTTCCATAGATTTGAAAAATTATTCCCCGTTATTCCGAACATATTCGTTAGCAAAGACCCCCATTCTTCGGAAACAACGCCACCTATGTTTGTAATTGACATTAGAAGTGCGTACAACGACCCTTCAACACCTGGAGGACACAAACGCGCACCCAGAACAACCATCGGCATTGTAATAAATTGACCCACCAATGTAATTGTCACTCGTTCAATAAATGCGAATATATAATCCGGAATGCCCATCTGACGATTTACATGGAAGACCAATAATAACATTGTATTTTCAAGTAAGAATGACAAGAAAAGGGCGACACCAAATATTTTAGGAAAAGATACTTCACGCAAATAGCGTTTGTATATCATAATTCCGATTATAGAGACTATATGACCCATGACGTCCAACATTCCAAATTCATTGGGCGTAAAACCAAGTTCACGTTCATAAAAAAAGGTTATGGTGGAGCCATAACCAGGTGTCACACAAATTAGGAACAAAAACAGGGCCGGCTTGTAAATACCGGGTTGACGAATCGCACCAACTAACGTTTTCCCGGTTTTACGCCAGTCTGTGGGAGTAAAGGTTGTGTCTTCTTCGATAAAACACGCTAAAATAGCTACAGCTACGGGTATCATCGAATTTAATAAGAAAACCTGCGCATAGCCCAGTTTTTCGTAGGCCATTGCGCCCGTTGCCGCTGCCAACAACCCACCTGTAAAGCGCATACCCCATGACCACGATTGTATGGTACCTTTATTTTCTTCAGATTCCATTTTTGCCGCCGTTACCAGTAAGGAATCTGCCATTACGTCCGCAAAACACATGCCTGCGGACGACATTGTTAGCACCAGCGTCAATAAAAATTCGTCGTGAGGACAAAAGGGTAGAAGAATCCACATGAAACAGGCTACATACGCAGACAAAATCATATAAGGTTTTCGCCTATATCCAAATATAGGATTAGAATCCGAAATAAATCCGAAAATAGGTTTTAGACACCAAGGAACACTGATAACGCCAAATATGGCCGCCATCTGTGCAGGAGTCACTTTGACGGTCTCCATCAACCAGTAACGCATGGCTACAGAAGGAAACGCAAAATTAAACCCCAATAAAAAATAAAATAACAAGAGAGGCTTCATGCAGGTGTTGTATTGAAAAGGAATTTAAAGAAATACTTATTTTTCATGTATAAATGCGGATTTTATCCACGCAGTCTCCTTGGTTTTGATATTTTCATAATAAATAGTTCCTGTTTTTTCACATTCTACTCTTCTGATATCGAGTTCAGTATTTAACACTTTCTTCGTTTCGTGTTGACGGTACGACATTTGACCACACAAAGCTAACCTTTATAGTGAACTATTGACAGCCGTGCGACAAAATCAATTTTAATTGGCGCGCAGCGCCTGGTCTTCCCACTTCGTTAGCCGTGCGGCAATTGGAATCAAATCTCAACATTTTAATTGGAAGTCGCAGAGCGCCTCAGAATTTTTTAAATCTCAGAATTTTAATTGGAATCAAATTTAATTGGAATCAAATCTCAGAACATATCTAATTTAATTTACAACATTTTAATTGGAATCAAATTTACAAGAATCTCAGAATTTTAATTGGAATCAAATTTAATTGGAATCTTAGAATTTTAATTGGAATCAAATTTACAAGAATCTTAGAATTTTAATTGGAATCAAATTTAATTGGAATCAAATCTACAAGAATCAAATTTGGCATACATATCTAATTTAATTTACAAAACGGCGGCACCGGAACTTCAGGAACTTCGCGTTTCTTCAAAAAATAATAAATGATAGCAAGATTTGTAATCATCAATTGACCTGCATTAGCCACCCATTGTGTATACAACGGTACCGTTTTATTTCCGCGTACTTCTGGAACAGCAGCAGCACGTTTTTGTGATGATGTAATTATCATCTTATAACATTTAAACACCATATCCACTAAATTTGTTGTTATGGAATCTGATTGAATAGCAAACGCTACTTGATACGTCAAACATTCTAAATGGTAGGGTTTGAAATAAGTCCACACTAACAGACCTGACTTTTTTTGTATCAGAATTTCATTACACACTTCCACCAACTTGTTGATCGACAAAGGGGTTTCCTCCAAATATTGGACAACTCTCTTCCCATTCTCATTCCCTCCATACTGCAGTGTATACCCATTCCTATCCACTGGTCTTGTCGGCTGCACAGCTTGTCTCTTTATATATGTATTGTTTGGTTGACAATGATTAAGTTCATTCACTAAATTTTCAACCCAATCGGCGTCGTCGTCGTCGGACAGATTGTCAAGATCAATTGACGTGGACATTTATTCATTAACATGTACCTAAATACATGCATTTTTTAATTGCACCAATTACCATAGGGTGAACCAGTGACCTTGACGCAACCTTCTAGACCGTAGTGTTCAATAGGACACTCTGAACGATATGACCATGCTGCGACGATTTTACAGGGAGTTTTATCACGCGCGTTATGTATACAAACTTCCACGTTTTGTTGTTTAAAGCACGTTTTCCAGGCGATAGAGTACGTTTCTACACCTATAGATACATTTGACACGACCGCCGCCATCCACTGTGGTGTTTTGATTACACAAATGTCCGAAGAGACACGTTCGCCGTTATGTTCGAACATCACCTCTTTATTTGTAAGGTCAAAGTTGATGCGCATGTCCTTAAGTTGTAATTTAAATTAAAATCAACCAAAAAAATCATAATATTTCAATTCTGTAGGGTTGGTCGGTGCCTCGGGCAGTGTCGCAAACATACTATCATGAATCACGACAGTATGAACATAATCGTCAAACCAATCTCTGGTCATTTTGTAATATCCTAGATGCGGTCCAGTGGCACCCCAACTGTTTTGAATTTGAAAGGCGGTCACACGACCGTTTTCTTCAAGGACGCCCGTGATTAACATAGCATGGTTACACCGGGCTCGTCCCCACTTTATTCGGTCCTTTTTTCCCATATCCAAGTTCGCACCGATAAATATATCGGGCCTATATAACCCCTTATCCATGCCTTGTAACACAGAGGACACATTTTCTTTTATATTGCACGCGAACCATACGCCTATTCCTTGTACATCCTTTCCTTGGCAATTTTTAAATACCATGTTTTTTAAAAGACTCTGTTTAATATATTGGCAAATTGTATCTGTATTTGTTTCGTTCAGGAGTAATTCCGGCGTTCCTCTCAATTCTTGATGTTGAGTGGTATACCATGGGGTTTCTCCCTTGGCGCGTGGGTCAATGATAAGTTGAACGTGTTCAGAAATATGGTAAAAATCGTCTACTGCTTGAAACATGGTCATTGGTGTGTCGAACTGGACGTTTATCCAACTTTTGTGGTCATTGGCTTCACCCACTAACTCGATGGGGCCAGTGGGTGGGCGACCCATCCACAAACACAGTGTCTTGAGCACTTTTGGGCGACTGCTTCGCTGGTGTTTTTTGAAGTTCTCGTCTGACATACCATCGGTGTCTTTCAAATCTTCTTGTAACATAGCGCACAATATAGAATTCATTTCTGACGAATGTGACGACGACCACGTTTCTCCATCGGCATCTCCAGGTACTATACCATATTTTGTGACCAAACGTCTAAACGTTATCCAATTACCCCCGTCGTGAAGTGGCTTCTCTAAATGCAGGGCTCTTTCTTCAGGTGTTAATGTCTTGTAGTGAAATAAATTCATCATTGCATTGTATTGCTCGTAGTAGTGCCAAAAAAATAAATACGACTGACTCAGTTCAAAGTTTGGTTTTAGACCAAACTTTTGTATGAAATACGGTCTCAATATGTTTAAACCTGCGAACATCCAACAACGACCACTAAACTGTTGATTGCATGGTGTGACAGGAGACAATTTGATATTAAAACAATGTCGTGTCAATTTAAGAGCTTTTTGGGGGTCCCTGTCTACCATTTTTAGTTGGAAATTTTGTATTGCTAGTTGTGCGGCCGTTGGTGTCGTGGTTTCTTGTGGCAATAATTTCTTGATTTCGTCGTATTCTAAGCTTTTCTTGGTGGCGACCAAGGAGGTTACCCTTTTCGTGATACCCCCCGCGTTTTGTTGATGTTTTTTTGTACGTTCGATGAACTGTTGAGCACCGTCGATGAAATGTTGAGTGTTTTTTATCTCTTCTTGCGCACGTTGTTCACCAGTCAACTGATTAGTCATATGTTTGAGTTTTAATATATGTTGTGTAATCATTATTTATATATTTATCCTGTAGTGTTTATACTTCTCAATGGTTCATACTTTTCCTCGACCACCTTTTATTTTTTCGACGACAAAGACAAGTCGGTATTTTTTGAACCGGTCAAAAGTTTTGATGTCGGGAAGCCCCCACGTTAAAAACTCACCGTCACTACAATTGAGAGTTCTTCCATGGGATATTATGGTACGTTCCGTACGCGGAGTGCTCAAAATCCAGATAGGATGATTGTCCCATTCTTTGACATCTTCAAGTCCAATGACTTTGGCGGAACGCGTCGACGTAGGTCCGCGCGCTTGTTCTCTCCACTCCAAGAGACTCGTATATTGCTCAATCTCCTTTTGGAACTGTAAGTAGGAAACCCGTACCACTTCTTTGTCAATTGTGTCAAAATTTGAAACGCGCGTTCGACAACACGACGGTGCTTGTTTAGGCTTTCTACGCGTTCGCAGACGCGTCTCTTCTTTTTTGGTGGCAGTTGTGTGTTTGTTATGGTTGAATGTTTTGATTTAGAATAGAAGACTAAAATAATCTTATGTAAATGTTTTTTTAACAAATTGCATAAAGTTGGCAGACTCTTTACTTTCTTGCTTGTTGCTGGCAAGGGCTTGACATGGGCTAACCCCTAACATTTTAGACAGGGCGACACAATCATCTGTGCGATGTCTCTTTACATTGTATATAGCATCATGTATAGGATGGTAGCCACACAAATTGATTTTATTATTTCTGTTGCACCCATCCGAAGTCACCAAAGAAAATAGTTGCGATATTAAAAGCTGTCGCATAATTGTTAAATTTGAGGGCTTTGGAATTTCTTCAGCAAATCCAAAGTCGAAAATAACAGCTTTATCGTCCATTATGCCAACATTGCCTTGATGCAAATCATTGTGTATAATACCATTTAATACCATTTTCCATGTTTTGCGTACAAGTTCCTCTTGATATTCGTCCGACATGGAATCTTTATCCACAAATGTTTCAATCAATGGCATAAGAATGCCCCTTTTGGGGCCCCTCATTCCTATTGCCTCCGGGTTTGTCACGTACTCACGGACGTTTTCAAAATCATCCTCTATGGGAGGAGCGATGCCTAGTTTCCCCGCTTTTTTATGGATGTCAATTTCTTTTTGAATGGCTTCTGTATTCTCCTTAATTACTTTTAACGCAAATTGTTTATTCGAAAAGTTTTCCCTTTCCACTGAGAAAACTATAGCATTATCACCTTCGCCTAATTCTTCAATAATTTTATATTTTGTCATCTGATTTAGACATATGAAATCTCCATTTATACTTGTCTTTTTCTAAAAATCATAAAAGTAACACATTTTCAAATTAAAATATATGTGGTCTATTATTTTATAAAAGACAATGTTCAAGTTAATTTTATTCACACTATTATTTCCTTATGTTTTGGCCCAGGATGACGACGAACTTGTCGGTACTACTATCGGTATAGACTTGGGCACCACATACTCATGTGTGGGTGTTTTCAAGAACGGTCAGGTTGAAATCATTGCCAATGACCAGGGCAATCGTATTACACCCTCGTACGTCGCTTGGTCGGGTGCCGACCGTTTAGTGGGTGACGCGGCCAAAAATCAAGCCACTATCAATCCTGAGAATACTGTCTTCGATGTGAAGCGTTTGATTGGTCGCAAATTTTCCGACAAATCTGTCCAAGCGGATAAAAAAATGTTTCCTTTCGATTTGGTCAACAAAAAAGGTAAACCCTATGTCGAGGTCACCGTCGCTGGTGAAAAGAAACAATTTGCACCGGAAGAAGTGTCTTCTATGATTCTCCAGAAAATGCGCTCCACGGCCGAGTCGTATCTCGACAAGGAAATCAAAAATGCAGTAGTCACGGTACCGGCCTACTTTAATGATGCCCAGCGACAAGCTACCAAAGATGCTGGCACCATATCCGGGCTCAACGTCGAACGAATCATCAACGAACCCACCGCAGCAGCCATTGCCTATGGACTTGATAAAAAAGGTGGTGAAAAGAATATTCTGGTATTCGATTTGGGTGGTGGCACCTTTGATGTCTCATTATTGACTATTGACAACGGTGTATTTGAAGTGTTGGCTACCAATGGTGATACACATCTCGGTGGTGAAGATTTTGATCAACGTATCATGAAGTATTTTATGAAAATGTTCAAAAAGAAACACAAAGTCAGTCTGAAGGAGAACAAACGCGCGATGCAAAAACTCCGACGCGAATCGGAACGTGTCAAACGGGCTCTCTCAACACAGCCACAGGCGAGGGCCGAAATCGAAGCGTTGCACGATGGCATCGATTTTTCCGAATCGTTGACTCGAGCACGATTTGAAGAATTAAACCAAGACCTGTTTAAGAAAACATTAGGCCCTGTCGCCAAAGTGTTGTCCGACGCAGGTCTAAAAAAGGCAGAAGTGGACGAAATTGTCCTGGTCGGCGGTTCAACACGTATTCCAAAAGTACGTTCAATGATTACTGATTTTTTTAATGGTAAAAAAGTCAACACGGGCATTAATCCCGACGAGGCCATCGCTTATGGTGCCGCCGTCCAGGGTGGTATTCTCTCGGGCGAAGGTGGCGAAACCACCAAAGATATCCTTCTGTTGGATGTCGCCCCTCTGTCACTGGGCATCGAAACAGTCGGTGGCGTGATGACCAAACTCATTCAGCGTAATTCCGTCATTCCCACGAAGAAATCTCAGACGTTTTCGACGTACCAAGATAATCAACCCGCTGTCATGATTCAGGTCTTTGAGGGTGAACGCACCATGACCAAAGACAACCACCAATTGGGCAAGTTTGAACTCACAGGTATCCCACCAGCGCCGCGCGGCGTTCCACAGATTGAAGTCACCTTCGAAATTGACGCCAATGGTATCTTACAGGTCTCTGCGGAAGACAAAGCTTCTGGCAAGTCAGAGAAAATTACCATTACTGCCGAAAAGGGCCGTCTTTCAGAGGAAGAGATTGAGCGCATGGTGCAAGAGGCCGAGGAATTTGCTGAAGAAGACAAGCGCACGAAAGACAGAATCGACGGTCGCAATGCACTCGAAAGTTACTGTTATCAACTCAAAACCACCCTAGAAGACGAAGAAAAACCACTGGATATTTCAGAAGAAGACCGCGGCTCATTGGACGAAGCCATCAAAGAAACACTTGAATGGTTGGATGACAATCAAGAGGCTGAAAAGGAAGACTACGACGCCAAACAGAAAGAACTTGAAGCAGTGGCAAATCCTATCATTTCGGCAGCGTATCAATCCACTACACCAGAGAGCGAAGAGGACGACGACGAAGAGGAAGACGAAGACGAGCTCTAAACATATATACAATAATTTTAATGTTTTATTTTAAATCTCCAGGTTTACTGTCTCTTCTACGGGTGTCACTGGTGCTCGGCTGATACGATTCGTATATGCAACAAACAGTCCAATTGCAAATGTAGTCACAAAAATAAGTATGGCGCTTGTATACAGCTCCAGATAAATACAGACTATTGACGCGATTAATAGGAAAATAACAGCGCATACAGAAATACTTTCCAAATACTTGGTCATCATTCACACATGAATAAAACTGACTTATATACAACAAACAATAACACGTCACAGATGTCGCACAGCGCCAAATTCGGAGTCAAATTAAAAGGCGCTCCGTGACGATTTGATTTAAATTAAATGGCGCTCCGCGACGGCGCTCCACGACTTTCAATTAAAACACAACAGCCTACAATGTCAACGACACGAAACAATACCAATGTGATGGACTCATGCGAGTCAGAAGACGAATGGGTATGCAATGACGAGGTC
>Ga0209197_1000104_pt1 | contig 59975 bp, 67 predicted proteins | sample COGITO_mtgs_1105_4_FD_184802 | JGI IMG/M metagenome (GOLD analysis project Ga0209197, IMG submission 184802) | Pelagic marine microbial communities from North Sea - COGITO_mtgs_110512 (SPAdes) (version 2) | ecosystem: Environmental > Aquatic > Marine > Epipelagic ... | reverse complement strand
TGTAATAAACACCCTTAACACCATCATCTTTCGTTTCTCCTAACTGATTCACTTGAAAGACAATTTCTTTTTCACTCATCTTACTAACATGAGAAATCTTGAAATTGTTTGCCAATAAAAACTGTGTATTGATACCCTTAACCAACAATTCATCATTGTATATTCTGATGTTGGTTTCGGTACGTTTGGGCAATAAAAAGTCATACCTATTCTCCCAGGTTCTGAGATTTATCTTGGGTATGCCCGTGATTTGTGAAAACTGTTCTATACTATACTGAGCCATAACATTTGTCTATTGGATTAGACATATCAAACGGAATTGGAAACATTGAACAAACGTTCCATCACCTTTTTTCGATAGTCAAAAATAGCATTTAATTGTCGCTTTATCATAAGTGTATTTAAAAGATTCCCTATGAGGCCAAACGGGGGCTTGTACGTAATTATATCCGTCATTCGGACACCCGTTTCTGTCGCTTCAAAAAAATGTTGGTGGTGCCACAAGGTGTAGGGACCAACTTTTTGTTCATCAACAAAATATTGTTTGTCTTTGACTTGGGTAATTTCGGTAACCCATGCAAGTTTGATTCCGAGCAAAGGAGCCACTTCGTAGGTAACAATCATTCCTGGATACATTTTTTCTGCCACCTCAGAAGTGATGTGAAACAACATATGATCAGGCGTAATCTCCTTTAGATTTTTTGGTGACGACGCAAAGTCCCAAATCGTGTCTAAATCGGTATTTAATTCTTGTACTTTTTTAAACTGAAAATGTGACATATCACTTGATGTGTTTTGTAATTTCGTTACTCATAGGATTCACACTACTCGGATAGTAGGCAATCAAATCTCCTTTTGGACCCACTAAAAACTTATTAAAATTCCAAGAAACCTCAAAATCTCCAAGCTTATTCAAATCACCAGACGTCAGCCAATTGTAGATGGGTGAAACCTGAGACCCTTTGACATCAACTTTGGAAGACATCGGGAAGTTCACGGAAAATTTGGAAGAACAGAATGACTTAATTTCTGACTCTGAGTTTGGTTCTTGCGAACCAAATTGGTTGCAAGGGAATGCAACAACCTTCAAGCGGTCGGAAGAATCATGTAGTTCTTGCAACTCATTGTATTGTGAAGTGTAACCGCAAAACGAGGCAACGTTAACCACTAAAACGTATTGATCCTCATAGGATTTCATTGAAACGAGCTCTCCATCAATTGAAGTGTAGGTCAGCTCGTGTATGTTTTGGGCATTTGTACTCATAGTTATCAGTATAATGGTGAATAGTTGAAACCATTTCATCCTTGCAATTTTTCAATAGATTGCAAAACCTTGTAGGCTTCTTGAAAATATTGATCGGAAATCTTCCGATCGATGCGAGAATACTTGTGAGACATCTTTAATAGACTCTTGTACTTGCGTTGCAATTTCTTGCGGGGCGAAAAAAAGCTGAATAAATTCATGTTACAATAGTTTAGATTTACCTCCGTCTACGGCAAATACTTGACCTGTAATCCAAGAAGCATCATCAGATATAAGATGACAAGCTAATGATGAAACGTCGTTGGCAGAACCCACACGCGGAATCGGGTGGTTTGCTGCAATACGTTCCTGTTTAGACTCTGAGTTCAACAGATGAGCGCTTAGGGAAGTGTTAATAATAGATGGTGCAATGATGTTAAAACGTATTTTGGGTGAAAATTCTTTAGCAAGTGAAACGAAAAGACCCTCCAGTGCAGATTTCGAAGCTGCCGTAGAGGCATGAAAACTGAAACCGTTCTGAGCGCATACCGAAGAAAAACCCAAAACGGAAGGCAGATCTGATTTCTTGAGTGCACCCAAAGCCAGCTTTAAGACTTTATTAAAGCCCAGCACATTGACTCGGAACTCATGAAGAAAATCAGACTCCTTAAGAGAGCTAAATGGCTTCAGGTTTATTGTACCTGGACAGTAAACAAGTCCGTCTATGACTTCTGGCAAATCGAATCCAAAGGATTCAGAATCAAGCACATCAAAATGACTTGACGTCAAATTTTGATGTTCCATACTTAGATCATTGGAGCAAAATGTAGCATAAACTGCATGGTTTTGATCAAGAAGTCTGCGAGTTATCGCTTGTCCTATGCCTCCGGAAGCCCCTATAATTAAGTAATTCTTCATTTTGTATATCTTTTGTTTGTCAAATTTATACATTTTGCATAACTTTACCAAAAATTAAATATACAAATTATGAGCCGAAGAAGATTATCTACCAAGCGAGCAGAAGATTTGATTTCAGCAATTAAAGAAAGACAGCCAAAAATCGTCTTCTACACAGAAAAAATCAAGATTAGCCTTCCTAGCATGGAAAGCATTCAACTGTGGAAAAAAAGATACCCTAAAGGAAAGGTAAGATTTAGCTAGTATTTAGCCAATCCTATTTTATAGGTTTCCAATGCCCTTTTTCTGGCATGTTCATGGACAACTATGGGCTGTGGGTACTCTAAGGAATTAAGTTCAGGAATCCATTGATTGATGTATTCCAATCGAGCATCAAACTTTTTTGCCTGAGTGTACGGGTTAAACACCCGAAAATAAGGTGCGGCGTCACAGCCCGTTCCTGCAGCCCATTGCCAGTTACCGTTGTTTGCGGACAAATCGTAATCCAACAGTTTTTCTGCAAAATAGGCTTCGCCCCACCTCCAATCAGTTAACAAATGCTTGCACAAGAAACCCGCAGTAAGCATTCGCACTCGGTTGTGCATGTATCCAGTCTGATTCAATTCCCGCATGCCTGCATCCACTATCGGGTAGCCTGTTTTACCTACTTTCCACAACTCAAACAGATGTTTGTCGTTAACCCACTGAATGCTATTGTACTTGGGCCTAAAGTTTTCTTTAATGACGTGGGGGAAATGATAAATAATCTGCATGAAAAACTCTCTCCAAACAAGCTCAGAAGTAAAGGTTTCGGATACTGAACCGATGTTTGCCATCAGTGATCTAACGCTAACGAGCCCAAAGCGCAAGTAAGGCCCCAAACGAGAAGTTCCATCTACAGAAGGATAATCTCGATGTTTGGCATACTCAGCAACAACATTCAAGTCATACGTCTGTACTTTTATTACAGAAGGAGTAATACCGAGTTTGGATTTATGTGGAACCTCCCTGACACATTGCATAAAGAATGGAAACTTTGAAACGTCATAAATCGTAACAGATTCATAGTGTTGGAGCCATTTTCTTTTGTAGGGTGTAAATACGGTGTAAGGATTGCCGTCTGCTTTTAAAACCTCATGAGGCTCAAAAATCACTTGATCTTTAAAGGTTTGAACCTCGATTCCGTGAGTCTCCATCATGCGCCCTATCCGTCGGTCTCTTTCTCGGGCATAAGGCTCATAATCTCTATTAAAAAAAATATTTACAACCTTGTAATCTTTGATGATGGTGCGCCATACCTCATCAACATTGCCTTTTAAAATTAACAATGAGCTTCCGTAGGATTTTAACTCTTTGTCAATATCAACAAGGGTGTCGTAAATAAAATTAACCCGGGCATCATCTTCGTTTAATTGATTGGTGATGTCTGTGTCGAAAATAAAAATTGGCAAGACAGGTTCACCCAGCTTTAATGCATGATACAATGCTGTGTTGTCTTGAAGTCTCAAATCTCTGCGAAACCAAAATACGGAAATGGGCTTATTAGAAGTCATGGGGCTTAGTGATATTTACTCGATGTTAATCTTATGAATTTGGAGCTTGTAGTCTTCATCCACTTTGTTGCCAATCAAAAAACAAATTTCTTCGATAAACGAATGGCTGAAAGCAGGTAAGTCAAGATCTCGTCCTCTGTATCTTGGAATGAATTTATCAATATCAACAACAATCTTCTCAGCATAACCCTTGGTCTCAAATGCATAAACAAATGCATGAGGGTCAGACGATTTATGTTTGATTCTAAACTGATAAGACTTCTTGTCTCCTGTAAGATGAAGAATGAATTTCTTCTTCGCTGACAAGTTTACTTTCATCGGACATCGCACACCTGCAAACCCGCCATTGTTGTCTGTGGAAACATGCCCTGAAAAAACACCGACTCCCTCAGGCTCAGTGGTGAAAACACTTTCAGAAACACCACCCATCACGCCGTCGCTAAACACCTCCCAAGATGGTGTTTTATTGGGGTCTGTAAAATCAATAATAACCTGAGTGTTCTGAGCGTTTGTAGAAGTATATGCCATCAGTAAAAAAATCGATAAATAGTTAAGCATCAGTAAAATTTTAAATGAAGTTCGCATGATTAGATGAGGCTACAAACAGAGAAGTCCATATGTTTTTTTTGGAATGTCTGCATTGTGAAATTCATAACAACACAAATTTAAGGCTATTAATCAATCTCGCCAAACGTTTAAAAATCAAGCGAAGCAATATGCAAAACTATTAGAAACTAAACTTAGAAAGATGAAAACTAAACTTCGGCTTAATTATTGATTAAATTGTTTAGTTTTGTTAAAACAAATTCATTTATTCAACAAATTACCAACAAAAATGAAAAAATTACTTTCCTTATTGGCAATCTTTGGTTTACTACACACAGGTAACTTGGATGCATTCGCTCAAAATGAGGCCATTTCAAATACGGAAATAACGACAGACTCAATTGTTTCTGACTCAGCTACGACTGACTCACTAACCGCTGACTCTCTTGTTGAAGAAACTGCTCCTGCAGTGATTGAAGAAGCTTCCGAAGAAGCTCCAAAGGCGGGGTTTCACCAAGTTCTCAAAGAAAAGTTTATTGAAGGTGGTGCTGGATTCATGGGCATTGTACTTATTGCACTAATCTTAGGATTGGCACTTTGCATTGAGCGTATCATTTATCTGAACCTAGCAACCACAAATACTGACAAACTTCTTGGAGATATTGATGAGGCTCTAAACTCAAATGGGGTTGAAGGAGCTAAAGACATTTGCCGAAATACACCCGGACCAGTAGCTTCAATATTTTATCAAGGCTTGGAACGCTCTTCAGAAGGTTTAGACATGGTTGAAAAATCAATTGTTGCCTATGGATCGGTTCAAATGGGGCGATTGGAACGTAATACTTCCTGGATTTCTCTGTTCATTGCACTGGCACCTATGCTCGGGTTTATGGGGACGGTAATTGGTATGATTGGGGCCTTTGACGCTATTGAAGCAAACAACAACATATCTCCTGCACTCGTTGCGGGTGGTATTAAAGTAGCACTTTTAACAACGGTGTTTGGTTTGATTGTTGCGATGATTCTACAAGTATTCTACAACTACATTATTGCGAAAATCGATAGTCTGGTTAATACCATGGAAGACGCTTCAATCACACTGATTGATATCTTAGCGAGACAAGAAGCAGCAAAAAAATAATTTCACAAACCGTTAAAACTTATTGAAATGGGAGATTTCATGGCAAATTACGGTATTATACTTACCTATATTTTAATTGTGGCAGCCACCATAGCTGCAATAGTATTTCCGATAAAACATTTGATTTCGCATCCAAAAAAGGCGAAACAAGTAGGTATTGTACTGGGCACTTTACTCGTTGTATACATCATCGCAATACTTATTGCTTCGGATGAGGTAACTGAACATTTTATGAAATTTGATGTCACGGAATCACAATCCAGGCAAGTAGGAGCTGGGCTTATTGTATTCTATATTCTAGCGGTTGGGGCTATTCTAACCGTGCTCTACACAGAGGTATCAAAAATGCTTAACAAGTAGGCAATGTCAAGAAGATCACTACCCGAAATTAATGCAGGATCGATGGCCGACATCGCCTTCCTACTTCTTATCTTCTTTCTGGTGACAACCACAATGGATGTAGACACTGGTTTGGTTAGAAAACTGCCTGCAATGCCGGAAAATGAAGAAGAAATTATTGATGATTCTCAGATCAAAGCCAAAAACATTTATGTGGTATTGGTGAATGCAAAAGACCAACTTTTGGTTGAAGAAGAGTCGATGGATGTCGCACAACTGAGAGAAGGTGCCAAAAAATTCTTAGACAACTGGGGTAAAAATCCAAACCTATCTGACAACCCTCAAATAGCCATCATTTCACTTCAAAATGACCGAGGGACATCCTACGAAATGTACATTAAGGTCCAAAATGAACTTTCCGCAGCATATCGCGAATTAAGAGACCGAGAAGCTCAAAAGAAATTTGGAGTAAACTACATGGAACTTAAAGGCGCCAACAAAAAAGAGATTCGTAAGATGTATCCTGAAAAAATTTCTGAGGCGGAACCTAAAAACGTAGGAGGAAACTAAATGAGTCGATTTAAAAAGAAAAAAGAAAGTGGAACTCCGGCGATTTCAACAGCCTCACTTCCAGACATCGTTTTTATGCTTTTATTCTTCTTCATGGTTACGACCGTGATGAGAGAGACTACCTTATTGGTAGAGAACACCCTTCCACAAGCATCTGAGGTTAAAAAAATTGAAGACAAATCCCTTTGTAGCTACATTTATGTGGGGGCTCCTGTTTCGGGAATGAAAACAAAATTTGGAACTGAGGCAAGAATACAATTGAATGACTCATTCAGACGAGCTACAGACATTCAGGAATTTGTTGCTTCTAAAAGAGAAGCCACAGCAGAAGAAAAAAAATCCCAGCTCATCACGTGCATCAAAGCCGATGTGGATGCGAAAATGGGTCTCATTACAGACATCAAGCAAGAATTGCGTAAAGCCAAAGCCTACAAAATCAACTACGCAACCTATTCCAGTGTAGATTAGTTTTTAGAGCTGTTAAAATAAAAGGGGAGCAATTGCTTCCTTTTTTTTGTGATAAATCTTCGTGAGATTAGCTGTGAATGAGTCCTTCTCCCCAATGAAATGCTTTCATTTCAAAAGCTCAAAGTTCGAATCCCGACCAAAAAGACAAGTGGAGACTCTTGACTTTAAAAATGTGCTTACTTCGTCTTAACCCTAGGGGACTTGAAAAGAAATAAGGCCAATACAACCGTAGCAAAAGCTACAAGTACGAACTGTTCTACGCCTATAAACTCCCAAGATGAATCTATCTCACGATGCTGAACCAAAAATGCGACAATCAACAAGGTCGTGTTGTAAAAAAAGTGGAGGAAAATAGAACTTCTGAGATTGCCGGAATTCACATATACATAACCAATTAGAGCACCCAACACAAACCGGGGTAAAAGCGCGTGATATTGCAAATGAATCACACTGAACAACAAAGCGGTTACCCATACGGCCAAATGCTTGGAACCCCACCATTCCATAAATAAATTTTGTAGTACACCCCGAAACAACAACTCTTCTCCAAGAGCCGCAACGACCCCGATTAAAAGAATCATGAGAATTAAATCACCGTAGGTGTCCATGATTAAAAATTGTTCTGTAACTCTTAAAGTTTGTTCTTCGATGACCCGGAGAAAGTCTAAAAACTCAGGCAGATAAATCCCTTGATTGAGAAAACCTAAAAAATTAGCTACAGGGATCATCGCAAGGGCCATCAACAACATCAAAAACAAGGAAGGAAAAGATATGGGGGATTGCCAATTCAAATACTTCGCAGAGTTAACCACACCTCGAAGATGTAAAAACACGAATGATGGAAGAATAAAGGTGCCCAATGCATTGAAAAACTGCATTACTTTCATTGCATCAATCAAGTTTTCATTTTCAGGATCAAAAACCTCTTTTGTACTGGAAAAAAAACTGACGTCAAACAGCAATTGACAAACAAAAGCCCCGACAATATGTGAAGTCATCAAACCACCCATAATAACGATGGGTAAGTAATACAATAAGTTTGAATGCGTTTTTTTAGACCAAATTCCTCTAGTTTTCTCAACAAGCTTAAATCCCATGTGTTTTTCGTATTTTTGCCAATATTTTTCAGACGTGGTAAAGATAGGAAATATAGAACTTGGGGACTACCCTCTTTTGCTCGCTCCCATGGAGGACGTTAGCGACCCCCCATTCCGTGAACTCTGCAAACAACACGGAGCCGATTTGATGTATACGGAATTTATCTCATCGGAGGGTTTGATTCGGGACGCGGCCAAAAGTGTCCAGAAATTAGACATCTTTGAGTATGAACGCCCCATGGGGATCCAAATTTTTGGATACGACATCAACTCCATGCGGGAAGCTGCGGAAATTACCGCTCAAGCCAAACCTGACATCATTGACATCAATTACGGCTGTCCGGTAAAAAAAGTCGCTTGCAAAGGTGCAGGAGCTGGAATACTGAAAGACATCCCCAAAATGGTGAGGATGACCGAAGAAATTGTCAAATCCACCAACCTACCCGTTACCGTAAAAACACGACTGGGCTGGAATGAAGAAAGTAAATACATTGTAGATGTCGCTGAACGACTTCAAGACGTGGGAATAAAAGCCATCTCCATACACGGTAGAACACGAAAGCAAATGTACAAAGGGGAAGCTGACTGGTCCCTCATCTCTGAAGTGAAAAACAATCCAAGAATGCACATCCCTGTTTTTGGCAATGGGGATATAGACTCCCCAGAGAAAGCTAAAATGATGAAAGAACGGTATGATGTAGACGGCATGATGATTGGCCGTGCATCCATAGGATACCCTTGGATTTTCAATGAAATAAAACACTACCTAGAAAAAGGTGAAAAGCTAAGCCCTCCGACCATAGAAGAGCGAATAGCAGCCTGCAAACAACACCTTCAAAGATCTCTGGAATGGAAAGGCCCCGTACTTGGAGTCGTGGAAACCAGAAGGCATTATACGAACTATTTTAAAGGAATGTTTGGCATCAAAGAATATCGAAAAAAACTGGTGACAACAGATGAACCTGAGAGACTCTTTGAAATTCTAGATGAAATTTCTGAAAACTTTGCTGACTACCAATTTTGCTAAGACGACTCTATAAATTTCCGTTTCAAAAGTCTTACGGGAATCCACGTTATCACAACACCCAATAATAGTACGGTAAGCATTATTAGTAGCATGTCTGTCGATTGTACCTCTACGGGGTAATTATTTACAACGAAAGAACCTTGAGCCCCTATCTTAATAAATCCGAATGTTTGTTGCAACAAACACAACACAACGCCCAAGCATAAACCAATGCCGCCGCCAAAAAAGGTGATGAGAAGTCCCTCATAAAAAAACACCTTTTGAATGGTCTGTTCAGAAGCCCCCATAGCCCACAGACTTGAGATGTCTTTTCGCTTTTCCAAAACGACCATAATCACAGAAGCCACAATGGTAAAAGTAGAAATGAGTAAGATAAAAGCGAGAATGAAAAAGATAGCCCACTTTTCGGTTTGCAAAACTTTGTATAAAAATTCTTGTTGTTGAAATCGATTTTTAACTTCAAAATCTGAACCGAAATAGGCCTGAAGACCTTCTTGAAGTGCTTCAACATCTTCATCATCGGCATGAAAATCTAATGAAGTAACTTGTTGTTCCTTGCTTAAAAATTTTTGTACCGATCCCAAGGAGCATACTACATAAGATGCATCATGACTGGCTTGAACGTTATAAATTCCGGACACAAACCAGGCGCCTTCTGTAAATGGACGTTCCAAGGATCCTAGCTTGGCAGAAACGTTCGGGACAAAAACGCGCAAAGGCATGTAGTACTGACCTACAGGAATGGATAAGGTATGAGCAAGTGCTTGCCCAACAATGGCCAAATTTTGATGCTCATTACTTCTAAAACTTTGTCCTTTGAAAATGTGTTTTTCGATGCGAAGAGAGTCAGAAGATGGCCATTGCTTGACGCCTTTGAGTTTGGCAATTTGCTCTTGATCCTCAAATCGCAACAAAACTTTCTCTTCATAAACCTCATGGATAGACTCCCATGGAGCTATGTTACTCAAATGTTCCAAATCGTATAGGGATGATGCAAAGCTTTTCGACTTTACAGACCGTACAACGATGTCTGGATTAACCTCATCATACATGGATTTGATTAACGATTCAAAGCCATTGAAAACAGAGAGCACCACAACCAGGGCCAAGGTTCCTACAGCAACACCCAATACGGAAATAGCTGTTATAACATTAACGGCATTCTTGCTCTTCGAAGAAAATAAATAGCGTCGAGCTATGTAAAGAGCAACATTCAAAATTATTCTGGTAAGTTAGAGTCTTCGCCCCGCAACAAGCGATCTATGTTTTCAGCGTAGTCTAATGAGTCATCGATAAAGAAGCTCAACTCAGGCACAATACGGAGTTGGTGACGCACCCGACGACCTAACTCATTGCGGACCTCAGCATTGTGTGTGTTTACCGAACTCAAAAAACTCTGCTTGTCGGGAAGTGGGAAAACAGATAAAAAAACCTTAGCATAAGACAAGTCAGGGCTCAAACGAACCTTGGAAACTGAAATTAGAGCTCCCGGAGCAATTGAACTTGTCTTTTGCAATAAAATCTCGGCCACATCCTTTTGAATTTGACGTGCCACTTTTTTTTGTCTTGTACTTTCCATGGGTCAAAGATAAGAATTTAGCAACAGTAACTGACAGTAAGACGAAGGTACTCGCGCAACGTACATAATTGCACCTTTCAAGTGAATAAAGAACAATCCCTCAGTGAAAACTCCCAAGAGATGAAACGCATATCAAATTGAATTTTATCTTTGCATGATACAGTAACGATAATCACAAGGACTCTTCTTTATGAAGCCATTTTTTAAACTTTTAAAATTCGCTTACACCTATAAGCATTTAGCACTTCTCAATGTGTTTCTAAATATCTTATCGGTTTTATTTGGCTTATTTTCAATCACGCTGGTGATTCCTATGTTGGGAATTCTTTTCGGAACGCAAGATAAAGTTGCCATTGCTCCTGAGGGAGACTTCTCCACAGAGTGGGTAAAAGAATATCTTTCCTACAAGCTTACTGCGATGATTGAGTCTGTAGGAGACTCCAATGCCTTGGGTTTAATCTGTGTTGGGATTGTGAGCGCTTTCTTCCTAAAAAATCTAACGCGCTATTTGGCGCAATACGTTCTTATTCCGATTCGTACAGGCGTCGTAACTGACATTCGTAAAGCTCTCCACGAAAAAATGTCTTTTTTATCGATTTCTTATTTTTCAGAACAGAGAAAGGGAGATCTAATCTCTAGAATGACGACCGACGTTACGGAAGTAGAAAACACCATCATAAACACTTTAAGTGTTTTGGTTAGAGACCCCATCAACATCATCGCATCCATCATCTTCTTAATGACGATGAGTGCCAAACTTACTTTGATTGTTTTCTTCCTCTTCCCTCTTGCGGGTCTGGTCATTGGAAACATTGGTAAAACTTTAAAAAGAAAATCAACTCGAGGGCAGGTACAAATTGCCCGAATATTATCAACCATCGAAGAAAACATCTCGGGTTTAAAAGTCATCAAAGCCTTCAATGCAGAAAAGCAAATCAATGACAAATTCGAAGATGAACTTATAAAACACCAAAAAATTACCGCAAGCATCCTCCGACGTAAAGAGCTGGCATCTCCTATGAGCGAGTTCTTAAGCACATTAGTCATGGTTGTTATTATTTGGTATGGAGGTAATCTCATCTTTGAGAGTCAAAACAACCCCGATGTTTCGGCGCTAAGCCCACAAACATTTATCGGATTCATCATTATTTTTTCACAAATCTTACCTCCTGTAAAGTCCCTTTCACAAGGGTATTATCTCATCCAAAAGGGTTCTGCCTCAGCTGAGCGAATTCTGAGTGTCTTGGATGCAGATATTGAAGTGAAAGAAAAAGAAAATGCCTGTAGTATTGAACGATTTAATGAGTCCATTCGGTTTGAAAATGCACACTTTTCATACGGAGAGAAAGCCGTACTAACAAACATCAATCTTGAAATACAAAAAGGAAAAACCATTGCCTTTGTGGGGCAGTCAGGAGGAGGGAAAACAACCCTAGCCAACTTAGTCGCTCGCTATTACGACCTGAAAGATGGAACGCTATGGATTGATGGGAAAAACGTACGAGACTACAAACTATTTGACCTCAGAAAACAAATGGGCATTGTTACGCAAGATGCCATCTTATTCAACGACTCCATTTTTAACAACATCGCCTTAGGAATCGAAAATCCGAACCTAGATAAGGTGATTGAAGCTGCCAAAATTGCGAATGCACATGAGTTTATCGAAAAACTAGAAGATGGCTACGAACACAACATTGGTGATGGTGGACACAAGCTTTCTGGTGGACAAAAGCAACGCTTAAGCATTGCTCGTGCCGTAATGAAAAATCCGCCAATTTTAATTTTGGATGAAGCTACCTCTGCTTTAGATACTGAGTCTGAACGCCTGGTGCAAGATGCTTTGACCAAACTAATGGCCAACCGTACTTCCATCGTGATTGCACACCGCCTGTCAACCATTCAAAATGCGGATGAGATTGTGGTGATCAACGACGGTAAAATTGTGGAGCAAGGAAGCCACGATGCTTTGCTAGAAAAAAAAGGACATTACCATAAATTGCACAACATGCAAAACCTGTCTTGATATGGTTGAAAAAATAGAACATATAGGCATCGCCGTAAAAAACTTAAAAGAGGCGAATGAAGTTTATGAAAAGCTTCTTGGATACCCTCCTTACAAAGTAGAGTCGGTGGAAAGTGAAGGGGTAAACACCTCATTTTTTCATGCCGGAGAAAGTAAAATTGAACTTTTAGAAGCTACACATCCCGACAGCGCCATTGCCAAATTCATTCAAAAAAAAGGTGAGGGAATGCATCACATTGCTTTTGCTGTCGAAGACATCAAAACGGAAATGAATAGGCTACAAAAGGAAGGGTTTAAGGTCATCAATGAGAGCCCAGTGAAAGGCGCAGACGATCAATGGGTGTGTTTTGTTCACCCAAAAGATACGCATGGCGTACTCATTGAACTCTGCCAAAAAATAGGACGAATTACTACCTAAACAACGTATACAAATGATCTACCACACTCGAAAACTCATCAAACCCGAAGATCTTAATGCGGGTGGCTCACTATTCGGTGGAACCTTATTAAGTTGGATTGATGAGGAAGCAGCCATCTACGTGATGTGTCAGCTAAAAACTAAAAACATTGTAACAAAATTCATGTCGGAAATAAATTTTGTTCGATCCGCACACAATGGTGACATCGTAGAAATTGGTCTAGAAACAATTGCTTATGGGAAAACATCCATCACCATCAAATGCATTGCACGCATCAAGCAAACGGAAGAAATCATCATCACCATCGACAACATCGTATTTGTTCACTTGGATGAAAATTTAAAACCGAGCCCTCACGGCAAAAGCTGAGAGATTCGCTCTCCGTCTTTCAAATGATGCCCCTTTAAGCCAAGGCTTTGGGCACCCTCAATGTGCTGAATGGAATCATCTATAAACAAGGTTTCCTCGGGCTTTAAATTCTTTTCCTGAAGAATGTGCTCAAACACCTCAGCATGAGGTTTTCGAAGACCCAACTCATGGGATAGATAAAGCCTCTCAAATAAAGCACTGAAAGCATCAAAAGCTTCTTTACCGACCCTAGCCTTAATCTCTGCGATGTGCATTTCATTGGTATTGCTCAAGAGAAAAATTCGATAATCGTCTTTCAGACCCTCCAAGCAAGACAGGGCATCGGGCATAAATTGCAACAACATAGCATTCCAAGCCGATACGACTTGATCTTCGGTCACTTCTTTGGTCAAAAGCTTTTGAATACGCTTTACAAAAGTAGCTTTGGAAATCTTTCCTGTTTCCAAAGCATCAAACACATCAGACTGCCCTGCTTTAGCATACTGATTCTCAAAATCATCAATTCCTAAAGCAACAAAGGCATCAATTGTTTTTTGATAGTCAATGGCGTAAATCACGCCACCCAAATCGAAAATAATGTTTTTTACTCCTTGCAGCATATCTCCTATTTTCGTTGCAAGGTAACAAGATAATGCGTATTATTGCAGCCTTATTTTTACAGTCAACACCCTAGGGCTAGATTGAAAAAATAGGGCCTATAGCTCAGCTGGTTAGAGCACTTGACTCATAATCAAGGGGTCCCTGGTTCGAGCCCAGGTGGGCCCACAAGAAACAAAGCACTTGCAGAAATGTAGGTGCTTTTTCGTTTGAAGAAATAAAAACATCAACCACGGCTATTCTTTTTTATCAATCAAACCGCTCGTTAAGTTATTCATGATTTCGACTTTTTCCTGAAAATCATTTTTCAGTGTTTTTCTGTACAGATTAAGATTACCAACCAGCTCATGAATGTCATTGGGGAGAACTTCCTCCAAAAATTGTCGAATTCGCTTCGCCATCGTAGGAGACTTTCCATTGGTAGAGATCGCTATTTTAACGTTGCCCTTAGTTACAATACCACCTAAATAATAGTCACATTGATCAGGCGTATCTGCAATGTTAACTAACAAATAGCGTTCTTTGGCTTCCTTGTTGATCTGAAGGTTTACATCCAAATTATCGGTACATCCAATCACAAGGTGTCTATTTGCAAGGTCGGAAGTCGAGTAAGCTTTCTTCGTAAGATGAACGGTAGGATGCTGAGCAGCAAGGGCCTCTAATTCCTCCATAAACTCGAGAGATATAACTTCTACATTTGCATTGGGGCTTGATTTAAGTAGGAAGGATAATTTTTCCAAACCCACATTACCTCCACCTACAATAAGAAAATTTAACTCGTGTACTTTTACAAAAATAGGGTACAATTCATTTCGTTCCATGGCATTTTTTTAGGGCGTTATATCTAAATTTTGATAAATAAAGTCATCTTCTATGAATGCTTCTGTAAAATAGGTCAACATACTCTCATGCCCATTAACAACCTCACCAATAATGATGATAGCTGGCGATGAAAGTTGTTTTTCTTGCACAATATCTTCAATCGTTTCAATTGTACCAATACCAGATTCTTCGTCATCTTTTGTTCCATTTTGTATCACTGCAATGGGTAAATTTGACCTGTTGTTATCTTTGTAAATCGCTACAATCTGAGACAGCTTACTCATACCCATTAGTATGACAACTGTAGCTTTAGAAGTAGCAGCAAGATAAATATCACTGGAAATTTCTCGAGATGAGGTAGTTCCGGTAATGACCCAAAAACTTTCAGTGAACTTTCGGTGCGTTACCGGAATCCCAACAGCAGCAGGAACAGCGATAGCAGAAGTTATACCGGGAATGATTGCTGTTTTTATACCAAACGATTCTATATAATCAGTCTCTTCCTTACCCCTACCAAACACGAAAGGATCTCCCCCCTTCAACCTTACAACATAACCATATTCTCGGGCATACTTTACCAACAGGCTATTGATGTGGTCTTGAGAAAAACTATGCATTCCACGTCTTTTTCCAACGAATACCTTCAGTGCATTTGGCGCATGATCTAAAATAGATTCATTCACCAATGCATCGTAAAGTACAACTGGAGCTTTCTCTAATGCCTTAACCGCCTTTAATGTCAACAAATCTGGATCTCCAGGACCTGAACCTACTAAAATTACCTTCGGAGTTCTTGTGGGTGCTTTACTCATGAATCTTAGATGAGGGATTGAGTTTTTATTGTGTAATGATGTTGTATAGCAGATGTAATTAAGACAAAAATTCTTCTGCTGCAGAGCTCTTTCACAACTGAAATCAAGTTCTTTATATTTTGTGTAAATGTACTGCTTTTTACGAATTAGATCGTCTTGGGTATGTGATCTTGGGTAAATAGTTAAACCCCTACAACAAAAGATGCACAATTGTATGTTACCAGGAAATCTAGCAGTAGTTATCTATCAATGAAGAAACTAAGACGATCTATTTACCTGACTTTAATTGACACACATTTAATCCGCTTACCCCCTTCTGAAAAGCTATTCTCCAAGCGCTCAGGGATCGGTTGTTTTAACTAAAATGACCAAAATAAAAACAATTTCAAAATTGAAAACAGAATTGTATATGTCGAATTTTCTAAATAGATTTGGTTACCTTATGTAAAGCCCATGCTATTAGAAAAAGCCCTGCATCTTATTGACGAAAAGAATGCATTAGACCCCAACAAGGAGGTCTATCAAAATGAGGAATATCCGAAAGAACTTCTTTACTCCAAAAGAATGTTTGCTCAACTTCTGGATTTCAAACCTAGCGCTTCTGATGAACTCAAAATAGCCATACGAGCACAGCACATTGGTCGTTGGGAAATTCCGCGAAGTGATTACCCACCAAACAAAATTGGCTATTTTAAATGGAGAAATGAACTCAAGAAAAAACATGCATCACTAACATCTGAAATCCTCAAAAATGTCGGGTTCTCTGAGGAATTCAGTAGCAGAGTTTCTTTTTTAATCAATAAAAAAGCTCTCAAAAATGATATCGAAACTCAAACCTTGGAAGATGTTGCTTGCCTGGTTTTTCTTGAATACTATTTTGAAAGCTTCTCGCTGAAACACGAAGAAGAAAAAATCATTGACATCGTAAAGAAAACCTGGAATAAAATGTCTGATTTAGGTCATGAACATGCATTAAAACTCAACTTATCACCGTCATGTCAAAATCTCGTTGGCAAAGCATTACAGAGCTCATAAAATGAGTTCTTAAGAAATTACGCCACTACAACGGCCAACAACACATCGCACACCAAGTCTATCAAAGATTCTAATGCCTTACATTTTATAGTGTACCATGCTGTTTGAAGATTCATTTATCAAACTAGAAAAGACATAATCACCTCATCTTAAAAGACTTAAAATTGCATTAGGTTTAGTTTATGTTACAACACCAGAGCAAATACATACCTGCTCAATCAATTAGACCAACTGACGACAAAATACCTCTAATTAAAACATGGTATAATTTGCTATTGATTATCATTTAAATTTAGTAATTTTGCACATGATTTCTGTGGACATTTTTGAAGATTGATTAAACAGAGTTTTACGCCCCCAAATTACGATTGTATTTACGGGACATCTCTTCATCTCAATCGGCAAAACCAGCCTACAGCGTGTTAAATAACATGTATTTAGATTCGAAAATTTTTAGACCATGATGAGTATATTAGTTGGATTGATCATATTACTTTCAGTAATTGTTTTGGTGCAAATTTTAAGGGTAAACGAGTTGGTTTCAGAAGTGAAAGACCAAGATCCCAATGAAATAACCGACAAAGACAACAACATCCAAGGGATTTTGACATTTTCCATCTTTGGGGTTCTCTTTTTAGGTTTTGTAATCTGGCAATTCAAGTACTGGGGGGTTCACATTTTACCTCCAGCAAGTTCTCTTCACGGAGCTACTATCGACACCCTCATGAACTTTACATTAGGTGTCATCTTATTTGTATTCTTTTTAACACAACCCATATTAGCATGGTTCTCTCTAAAATACAGAGGACGCAAAAATGCGGTAGCATACTACTACCCACACAACAACAAATTAGAGATTATTTGGACCGTTGTGCCTACTCTAGTGCTTACCCCACTTATTATATACGGTCTAAATGTCTGGAATGATATCACAAGTGCAGACACCAGCAACTCTAAGGTCATCGAATTGTATGCAAAACAATTCAACTGGACAGCACGATATGCAGGAGATGACAATACCTTAGGTAAAGCAAACTACAAACTCGTTGAAGGACTCAATGTGTTGGGTGTAGATATGGAGGATGATACGGCACAAGACGATATTGTTACTCGAGAGGTACACTTGGTTGTTGACAAACCTGTATTGCTTAAAATGCGCTCACAAGACGTTATTCACTCGGCTTTTTTACCTCACTTTAGAGTCCAAATGAACTGCGTTCCGGGAATGACTACTCAATTTGGGTTTACTCCAACACAAACTACGGCAGAGATGAAAGAGCAAGAGGGCGAAGACTTTGACTTTGTTTTGTTGTGTAACAAAATTTGTGGTGCTGCTCACTACAACATGAAAATGAAATTCATTGTTGAAACTCAAGAGGAGTACGATGCCTGGATAGCCTCACAAGAAACGCTAAAAAATTCATTAACACTAAACTAGTTCAACATGTCAGAACATCATAAAGAAACGTTCTTAACGAAATACATCTTTAGTTTAGATCACAAGATGATTGCTAAGCAATTTCTCATTACCGGTATGTTTATGGGAGTGGTTGGAATGCTGATGTCTATATTATTCCGTCTGCAACTATCGAATCCAGGAGAATCTTTTGCAGTACTTGAATTTTTCTTAGGAGAAAAATGGGCTCCTGGAGGAGTTCTTGACCCTAACATATACCTGGCGCTGGTAACGATGCACGGTACGATATTAATTTTCTGGGTACTTACAGCCGGATTAACAGGTACTTTTGCAAACTTCCTGATTCCACTTCAAATTGGAGCAAGGGACATGGCTTCTGCATTTATGAACATGCTGTCTTACTGGTTCTTTTTCGCAGCAACAATTGTACTTTTATGCTCGCTGTTTGTAGAGTCAGGTCCCGCAGCAGCAGGTTGGACCATTTACCCACCTCTTTCTGCTCTTCCACAAGCAATTCCAGGATCAGGTTTAGGGCAAGACTTGTGGCTAATCGCCATTACTTTATTTGTCGTTTCTTCTCTGTTGGGAGGTCTTAACTACATTGTTACCATTTTAAACATGCGTACCAAAGGAATGACCATGAGTCGTCTTCCCCTTACCATATGGGCATTATTAATCGTTGCCATCCTAGGAGTGCTATCCTTCCCTGTACTTTTATCCTGTGCTTTGCTTCTGATTTTTGACCGTAGTTTTGGTACTTCATTTTACTTATCAGACATTATAATCAACGGTGAAGCACTTCACAACACGGGAGGATCTCCAATTTTATTCGAACACCTATTCTGGTTCTTAGGTCACCCTGAGGTATATATCATTCTATTACCGGCTTTAGGTATAGTATCAGAAGTTATTTCTGTAAACTCTAGAAAACCAATTTTTGGTTATAAAGCCATGGTAGGTGCCTTGATTCTTATTGCATTCTTATCCTTTGTGGTATGGGGTCACCACATGTTTATTACAGGAATGGATCCGTTCTTAGGTTCTGTATTTACATTTACAACCTTACTTATTGCCATCCCTTCAGCCGTAAAGGTATTTAACTACCTGGCTACTTTGTGGCGAGCAAATATTCGATTTACTCCGGCAATGCTTTTTGCCATTGGATTCGTATCTACATTTATCACAGGAGGTTTGACAGGAATTATCCTGGGAGATTCAGCTTTAGATATTAATGTACACGACACCTACTTTGTCGTAGGTCACTTCCACATTGTAATGGGCTTGTCTGCCATTTACGGTATGCTTGCCGGTGTTTACCATTGGTTCCCAAAGATGTACGGGCGTATGATGAATAAGAAATTAGGATACTTCCACTTTTGGGTGACGTTTATATCCGCGTACGGTGTATTCTTCCCAATGCATTTCTTAGGATTAGCAGGGCTTCCAAGAAGATATTACACCAACAGTGCTTTCCCGATGTTCGATGGACTCTCTGACATCAATGAGATTATCACATTCTTCGCCATTGTGGGTGGTTTGGTTCAGTTGTTATTTATTTTTAACTTCTTCTACAGCATCTTTAAAGGAACAAAAGCTACAGAGAACCCATGGGGCTCAAATACCCTTGAATGGACAACTCCAGTAGAAAGAATTCATGGAAACTGGCCCGGAGAAATCCCTACAGTAGAACGTTGGGCATACGACTATTCAAAGCCCGGTGCAGAGGAAGACTTTGTACCACAAAATGTGCCCTTAAAAGAAGGCGAAACAGAACACTAGACCTACTATGCAGTTGAATCTTAAAAAAAATAAAGCGTCTAAACAACTCCTTTGGATCGGTATTGTAAGTATCGTGATGTTCTTTGGTGGACTCACATCAGCTTATATCGTGAGGAAAGCAGAAGGCGGCTGGCTTGAATTTGAGATGCCGGTTTGGTTTACCATAAGTACAATAGCCATTATTGTAAGTAGCGCTCTTCTCCTGTTTGCAGCACAAAATGTAAAATCAGGAAAATCAGCAACTACTTTATTACTCGGCACTTTATTCCTGGGAATACTCTTTTCATATTCTCAGATACAAGGCTGGGGAGATTTAGTAGCTCAAGGGGTCTATTTAACAGGAGAAGGCAGCAATGCTTCGGGGTCGTTTATCTATGCAATTACGTTAATGCACCTACTTCACCTGATTGGTGGATTGGTGGCATTGCTGATTACAACGGTAAAATCCAAACAAGGGAACTATTCAAAAGATAATTATTTAGGAATACAGTTAGCCTCGATATACTGGCACTTTTTGGGCATATTGTGGCTGTACTTATTCTTATTTTTTAATTACTCATAAAATCGAGAACGATATAAGTTATGGAACAAGCAGTTGAAAGCAAAGATCCGTGGGGCGGAGGCGATGCAAAACCATTAGGTTCTAGTTACGGAAAACTCATGATGTGGTTTTTCTTAATGACGGATGCCTTAACCTTCTCAGGTTTTTTAGCAGCATACGGATTTAGTCGCTTTAAGTATGCAGACATATGGCCTGTGGCTGAAGATGTATTCACGCACTTCCCATTTTTAGAGGGTGAACATCCTTTATTGTTTGTTGCGTTGATGACATTTATCCTTATCCTGAGTTCTGTCACGATGGTATTGGCTGTGAACTATGGGCATAAAATGGAGAAAAAGAAAGTGATTCTTTGGCTTTCACTAACCATTGTAGGTGGAATCTTGTTCTTAACATCACAAGCGTGGGAATGGGCTCATTTTATTCACGGATTGGACGGCGTTCCGGCTACCCTAGTAAGCAACCCATACGGACACCCTTTATTTGGGGATTACTTCTTCTTTATTACCGGATTCCACGGATTCCACGTTCTTAGTGGAGTTATCATCTTAATCATCATTTTGATTAACGTGATCAAGGGTACGTACGAGAAAAGAGGACATTATGAAATGGTTGAAAAAGTAGGTTTATACTGGCACTTTGTAGATTTAGTTTGGGTATTTGTATTCACATTCTTCTACTTGGTGTAAGTAACACATTAAAAAAGATTATCATGGCGAACGAAACAAAAAAAGGAAATTGGTGGATTTGGAAAGTGTTTTGGATACTTCTATTTGTCACTGCCGTTGAGGTTGTACTCGGGATTATTAAACCGCCATTCATGGTGGAGACAATCATTCTAGGGACGAAACTCCTCAACCACATCTTCATTATATTGACGATTGTAAAAGCCGCATACATTGTAATGACTTTCATGCACTTGGGAGAAGAAAAAACAAACATGAAATGGGCCATCATCGCCCCGATGTTTATCCTCATCCCTTACCTACTCTTTATAATCATTGTGGAAGGGTTCTATAATCACACCATAATGTAAACCAACCTCATGCAAGAAAAAATTAAAAAATGGGGATTACTTTTCGCATTACTTGTATTGCCCTATCTAGCGTACAACTATCTTTCTAGAGGCGAAAATAATTTTGTGAAACTGGCAGTAGTTGGTGAGGAAAATCATCGAATACCTCCTTTTTCATTTTTGAATCAAGATCGCGACACCATCACAAATGCAGATTATGACGGTAACATTTACGTAGCTAATTTCATTTTCACTACCTGTCCTACCATCTGTCCGACGATGACTATAAACATGCGGTATATTCAAAGTGAGCTGAAAATTTACCCCAATATAAAATTCATGTCTCATACTGTTAACCCAGAGTATGATACACCAGAGCGATTGAAGCAATACGCTGAAAGAATGCGAATTGATGAATCAAATTTCAACTTTGTTACTGGGGCAAAAGAGGATATTTATGACATCGCAAGATCCTATTTTGTAAATGCTCAAGAGGACGAACTCGCTCCAGGTGGATTCCTACATTCTGAATACCTGGTTATTATTGATCGAGAGGGTAGAGTTCGATCAGGCTACAGTAATTTTATCTGTACGGGTTGTGACACCTCTTCTAAAAAACCCAACTTGGACTGCTCAGATTGCGGACCAGAAAGTGTTATGAAAGGAAACCCTGTTGGTAGTTACGACGGAACCAAGGATTTTGTCATTAAAGACATGATTAAAGACATTCAAACGTTGATGGCTGAATATCACAAAGATGCAAAAGTAGAACGACTACGAAATGAAAACTAAGTTAGGAATATCTTTAGCTTTAAGCCTATTGCTTTTCACCATCTCTAATGATGTAAATGCTCAATGCGCCATGTGTAAGGCTGTCGTTGAAGCCAATCTTGAATCAGGCGGATCAGAAGGAAAGGGTTTAAATGATGGCATCTTATACCTGATGGCCTTTCCATATCTCGCAGCAGTGGGCTTTGGAATTCTATATTATCTGCAAAAGAAAAAGACTCGTAATTCCTTGACCGAATAATTGATCCATACACTCAAATATTACGCCCAATTATTAAAATTTCGTCTATCCTTTACTGTAGTTTTTTCAGCTATGTCGGGATACCTAATCGGTATAGATGATTTTTCTACAAGCGATTTTCTATTGTTGATCTTTGGAGGATTTCTAGTAACCGGTTCCGCGAATGGTTTCAATCAAATTTTAGAGCGCAACTTTGACAAACTGATGGAACGAACCGCTGAGAGGCCTCTACCGTTAGGGAAATTATCCGTTACACAAGCTTTTATCTTTTCTTTCATAACAGGAGCTCTAGGCTTATATCTACTCAATTTTATTCATCCACAGGGAAGCTTTTTTGGCCTCTTTTCCAAATCTAGCTTTTTTGGACTTCTGTCGATCCTGCTGTATGTGTTGGCGTACACCCCTATGAAGCGTATTTCTACATTCTCTGTGTTTGTGGGAGCGATTCCGGGAGCAATTCCATTCTTATTAGGCTGGGTCGCAGCTACGGACAATTTTGAACTGGTAGGCGGGACTCTTTTTGCCATTCAGTTTTTGTGGCAATTCCCGCATTTCATAGCTATTGCATGGGTTCTCGATGTCGAATACAAGAATGCAGGGTTTAAAATGCTGTTTGGGGGCCAAAAAGGAACCTACCCGGCTTTTTTAGCGATCATTACGTCCATCGCTATGGTCGTATTATCTGTCGTACCTTACTTCTGGAACACGACAGGCTTGGTACTTACAACCTATTCATTTGTGGCCATTTTAGCATTAGGATGGTGGTTTATCAACAAAACAGTACAACTGTATCAGAACCCCAGGGATGAACAAGCTAAAAAGCTCATGATTGCATCAATCATCTATTTACCTGTGACTCAAATCATCTACATCGTAGATCGATTCTTACATTAATCTCTTTTTTAATAAGGGTAATAAGGAGATATCATCAGGTATACAAGAACTCCTGTTAAAGACACGTACATCCACAGAGGCATTGTTATTCGAGCAATTTTTTTGTGCTGGATAAACTTTTCTTGCATCGCTCTAGACAGACTGATCAATACCATCGGAACAATAACAATAGCAAGTACAATGTGAGTAATCAAGATGAAATAATATACCTTTTTAACAAATCCCTCTCCACCGAATGAAACTGAGTCGTGCGTGGCATGATGAAATACGTAAAAAACTAGGAAGACAATAGACAAGCCTACAGCAGAATACATCAGTTTCATATGAAGTTCTCTATTCCCTTTTTTAATAGCCACGACGGCAAAAATTAAAATAAAGAAAACAGTCCCATTAATACATGCATTGATAAGAGGCAAGAAGTCAATGCTTGTGGTAAACTTGGGCATTAAATACAAGCCAAAGACTGCGATGGGCAAAAGAAAGGAGATGAGACGGATGAATAATTTGTGATTCATAAAATGAGGCGTAAGTGTTTACAATTTAAATTGAATTTTGGTACTTGATATGACGAAGCTACGAAAAAATAAATCGCACTCGTTACAAATGAATTCATGAACAAAGACTACTTCTTCTTGACGTCTTTCAAAAGATTCAACTCTTCACCAAAATGTTGGCAAAATTGACGCATGTCCTTAGCCATTTTCTCATCTCCTGTAGCACGCTCATAGGTATCCGTCATGGCCGTAAGTGTTTGATGGAAAAATGTTTTCATTTCATCAACTTTCATATCCTTTGTCCAGAGATCAATTCGTAGAGAATTTTGTTTTTCTGCATCCCAAAGCGACATAAGAATCGCTTCTGACTGTTGATTTACTTCTCCAGCGTCTTTTGCAGTCCAATGAATTTTTTCAGGGACCTTATTCTCATCTAAACTTATCTTTATTTTAATCTCTGACTCTTTCATAATTATGATTTTGGTTTGTAGCGTGATTCACGCAATATTTTTCGAGCATCTTGCTCATTCATCAACTCTACTAATGTCTTTTCAGGGTTTGCTTTCATATAAGACTTGATAATATTCCAACCGATCCACTGACCAATTCTACCGGGTGTTTCACGATCAAAATTGGCATTGAACTTAGAAAACGGGGCGTCATCAATAAAACGCCTTTTGTTTTCTTGTATACTTGAAAATAAAAGCTTGTTTTCAATAAAATAGGCCCACACATCAGCTTCATTATGAAAACACCAATTCATTTTCTTGACAGGATATCTCATGATAATATCTTCAGACGCATCGGGAAGCATTAGAGCAGTTAAATACTGAATTTTGCCATAATGAAGCATAGAGGCCAAAAGACTATTGTCTCCTGACAAAGGTGTGTTCGCTTCAAAATAAGCAGAAAATAAGTCTGGCAATAAATATTTTTTTTCGAAAGATTGTTTGATATAGTCGGGAGCAGTATTGTAAAAGTCTGCATTGGAACCAAGATACATATCCAGGGATATCAGCAAGGTTTTATTCGAAACCAATACGGGTTCTAGGCGCTCAAAATTAGAAACCCACGTTCGAATACTAAGAGGTTTATGATCTGGGAAATAATGATAAAAATACTGAAAGGATTCATGGATCTTGTTATTCAAGAGATTCGTATCAGCAAAACAGGCATCCACAGCATCAAAGAGCTCTCGCACTTGTGCATCTGAAAAGCGACTTTTTAAGGTTGCGTCGGTTTGTGTAACATGAAAGAAATCAGGGAAATCAATTTTTAAATGCTGTAAATCTGAAGAGAAGTTTGCACTGTCCATATTAAAAAAGGCATGGTCGAAGTGCCCAATATTAATAGGGGGTGTCACGTAGGACACATCTTGTCTTTGTTGTTTACAAGACGGCATCAACATCAATCCAAAAAAAATAAATCCAAATAGCTGCTTCATTTTTACACCATTTATAGTGCAAAAATAAGAAATGCATAACGAACGCATTAAAACTAAATCAATATTCATACAAAATTCATTTTTATTAAATTTGCAATCTGATTTACAATACCTATGGATACAAAAAAGACAATTGAACACATCGCATCGTGGTTGAGGGACTACAGCAATCAATCTAAAACTAACGGTTTTGTAGTCGGGATTTCAGGTGGAATTGATTCTGCACTCACTTCAACGCTATGTGCCTTAACAGGAAAAAATGTCTTGTGCCTGCTCATGCCTATTCACCAGCATCAAAATGAATTTGATCGATCTCATGAACATGTTCAATGGTTGACTAAAAACTTCACCAACGTCTCATACACCACGGTAAACCTAAGCGACACCTTTGATGCACTATCAAAAGTAGTACCCTCAGAAGCAAAACACAATTTAACATTAGCGAATACCCGCGCCAGGGTTCGAATGACCACGCTTTATGCCTTTGCTGGAGCTCAGGGGATGCTCGTAGCTGGAACTGGAAATAAAGTTGAAGATTTTGGCGTCGGTTTCTACACAAAATACGGAGATGGTGGGGTTGACCTTAGCCCGATTGCTGATTTAATGAAATCTGAGGTTTTTGCTCTGGCAAAAGAACTAAACATCATAGATGCCATTCAAACCGCTAAACCAACAGACGGCTTGTGGGCAGACGGTAGAACCGATGAAGATCAGTTAGGGGCTTCCTATGATGAATTGGAATGGGCTATGAATGCTTACAATGAAGATCCTAAAAATCGTTTCTCTGGAAGACAGGAAGAAGTTTTTAAAATCTTCACGGACTTACACCGAGCCAATCGTCACAAAATGGATGCGATTCCGGTATGTAACGTTCCGGAAAGCCTAAAATAAGCTCTAAAATCTGATTGTGGTATTCTTCAAAAGTTAACGATTTCGGGCGTGCTAAATTCAATCTTTACCAAAACCTTGTTCGAGAAATTGTTGTTCACCGACATGAAACCTCCTTGGAGTTGAATTCTTTTAATTTGTTCATCGAAATTTAGTAAGGATACTGCCTTAGACTTCTTCTTGTAATATATTTCTATGTTCGTCGTAAACTGTTGGCCCGACTTCATATCAATAGACATCTTTGAGGGTTCTGTTTTGTACATGGTATTCAAAACAGCTACCACAGCCCGATAGACCGTAATTTCAACGTCTTTCTCGATTTGTTTCGGGTTGTTTATGGAGCAAACAAAATCCACATTCCCGCCCAGATGTTGCTGCAATCTTGTGACAAAAAGTTTCAAAGAAGGTTCTATTCCATATTTCATCATGGTACGAGGCATGAGTTCGGTAGCCATGGATCTTGTATTCTCAATACTCTCTTGGATATAACTTTTGATGGAGGCCACAGAACTCTTCAAATCTACATCTGCGAGCTCTTTAATTTTCAGTTCAATAATGCCAATCTGCAACATCAATGCTGCAAGAGATTGAGCAACACCCTCATGCAAATCTTCAGCAAACAACTCTCTATCTTTTTCCTGTGCTAGAATAATTGAATTCAGTATTCGTTGATCTAATTCCTTTATGGCCGTAATATCTCTACTCACCACCATGTACTGATAGGGCTTTTGATCTAAACCCAAAAAGGGAACGATGGTCATATTTACCCAGTAAAAAGATCCATCTTTTGCACGTTCTTTAATTTCATTGGTCCAAAGTTTTCCTTGACCAATGGTTTGCCACATTTCTTTCCAAAAATGTATGCTGTGGTGCCCTGAGTCCACCACATTATAGGTCTGACCCAACAGTTCATCTCGTTTGTATTTTGAAATTTCACAAAACTTATCGTTCAGATAAGTAATGTTTCCTTTTAAATCTGTCGTGACAACAATTGAAGATGAATTTAAAGCATATTGAAATTGATTCATTCTTGAAATGACGCGTTCCAACTCTGTATTTTTCTCTTCAAGTTTGTCTCTACTAACCACACTGTCCTCAAGTTCTTCACAAAGCATATTTAAGCCCAGAGCAACAGTATCCAGAGCAGAACCATCTCCTTTTAAATTACTTATTTTTTTGGAGAAATCTAATGCTGCTACAGAGGTAATCTGAGCAACCAACTGATCTAGAATTTCAGGGTAAAAGGGAGGTGAATTTTCATATTCATTGGCGTTATTATTTTCATTCATTCATTTAAAATTAAATTGTTTAATGTGTATAAATTACAAAAATTTAATCTTTATGTGGAAAATAGAAACCTGACACTGATAACCAGGCACTTATACCTTGTAGTGTTACATCAAAAAGAATACCAAAGGAAAAGTAAATTTTCTACAATACTAAAAAAATCGAACGTAAATAAGAGAAGGGAAACACCGTAGAGTACAAAATTTAACTCAAAAGGGTGACACTAAATAATCTTAGTCGTCAATGTTTTGAACCGACTGAACTTCTGGAGCATATTTTTTAATGGTTTGCTCAACTCCCGATGTTAATGTCATTTGATTAACACTACAACTTTGGCAAGCACCATGTAGTTTAACCCTAACCACCATTTCAGGTGTTATATCGATCAGAGAAATATCTCCTCCATCGGACTCTAGATAAGGTCTGATTTCTGCCAAGGCTATTTCAATCCTTTCAATGAGTTCGGAATCGGTCTTTACTGACATATCATAGTGTTTAGGATGAACAACCATCCATATTAGTAATTTTTACGGCTTCTGTTGGGTCTAACTTTTCATTTCGAGATGTAACTTGATCTATCAAATTATCTGCCAACTTTACAAAAGCCTTTGCCGAATCAGTATCTTCCTGAAGGGCGACAGGTCTTCCGATATCAGCAGCTTCGCGCACTCCCTGAACCAATGGTATTTCAGCCAAAAGAGGTAAGTTTAAATCGTCGGCTAGATTTTTTGTACCGTCTTTACCAAAGATATAATATTTATTTTCAGGCAGCTCTTCCGGCGTAAAATAAGCCATGTTTTCTACCAGACCCAAAACAGGTACCTGAATGGTATCTAGTTGAAACATTCCCACCCCTTTCTTTGCATCTGCTAAAGCAATGGTTTGAGGGGTACTTACAATCACAGCACCAGTAACAGGAACGGCTTGTACAAGAGACAAGTGAATGTCTCCAGTTCCAGGAGGTAAGTCTATAAGAAGGTAATCAATCTCTCCCCAGTAAGAATCTTTAATCAATTGATTCAAAGCTTTGGTAGCCATAGGGCCTCGCCAAACGACGGCCTGAGAACCGGGCGCAAAAAAACCAATGGACAGCAATTTGACGCCATAACTTTCCACGGGAAGCATCACGGGTTTTCCATTTACATTGCTGGCTTGAGGCCTGGATTTTTCAACATCAAACATAATGTGTTGCGAAGGACCGTAAATATCGGCATCTACCACACCCACTTTATAGCCTTTTTGCTGAAGGGCAATGGCTAAATTCGCAGTGACAGTAGATTTACCAACGCCACCTTTTCCAGAGGCCACAGCAATGATGTTTTTAACTCCTTCGATTGCTTCACCTCGAATCAAGTTCACCGCTTCTTCTTGCTTGGCTTCTACTGTAATACGTATGGTTATTTTTGCTTTGGGATGAACTTCTTTATGAATGGCTTTAAGAATATCAACCTCTACCTGCTTCTTCGCATGAAGTGTTGGATTGTGTATCGTCACGTCAATATTCACTTCGTCACCAAAAACAACAATATTGGTCACCAAGCCGTTCTCGATCAACGACTTTTCATCACCTTTCACCTTTACACTATTCAGTGCTTGCTCTACTTGTTTCTTCTGTATGTTCATGTGCTTGATTTGCACTGTAAAGTTACAAAAATCAACGCTTATTCATCTGCTGGATCCCAAAATACATTTTTGAAATTCAATATTTGATCTCCGTCAAATTGATGCGATTCGCTTTCTAACAATTGCTTCATGATATGAGTACCTCCAAAATGATGCTTTCCGGTTAAAACACCTATTCTATTAACCACTCTGTGAGCGGGAATATCTCTGTCATGACTGTTGTTCATCGCCCACCCTACAACTCTTGCAGACTTGCCTGCACCAAGATGCCTGGCAATGGCTCCATAGGTTGTCACCCTTCCAAAAGGAATCTTTTGAACAACCTCATAACATCGTTCAAAAAAAGAGTCTTGTGGTGAAGTCTTAGTCTTGTTCACGCAATTGAAACTTTAGATACGTGATGGGCACACCCTTTCCCCTAAAAATACCCTCATAATTGGTTCTAATACTCAACAGCTCATCATCGGGCTTCTGTCGATCGATATCATAGCTCGTTTCTAAAATGTGATGAGAGTCTCCTTCTAGTATTCCCAACGTATAACCGTGTAAAAACTGAGAATCGGTCTTTAAATGCAGAACAGCTTCATCAGTTAAAACTTTTCGATATACGTCTAACATATCTGGAGCTGTAAGGCGTTTTTTACGTCGGCGGTATTTGATTTGTGGATCTGGAAATGTAATCCATATTTCACTTACTTCTCCTTTGGTAAAACAGTAGTCGATCAACTCTATCTGTGTCCTTAAAAAGCCCACATTTGGCATCTGACTGCTCGTTGCTGTTAAAGCACCTCGCCACATTCGAGCACCTTTTATATCTATCCCAACAAAATTCTTTTTCGGAAACTTCTCAGCCATACCTACTGTATACTCTCCTTTACCACAACCCAACTCGAGGACTATCGGGTGTTCATTTTTAAAAAACTCTTTGTGCCAATTTCCTTTCAAGTGCAATCCATCTTCCAATAAATCTGGCCTCGGCTCTTGCACCATATTTTTAAAGGTTTTTGTTTCTGCGAACTTTCTAAGCTTATTCTTCCCCACGTTGTTCTAATTTTGTTCAGCAAAAGTACAAATTCATTCAAGAATCGTTTTTCTATCTTTGTAGAAACCATAACAAACTCATGAGATTCGTTAAATTTACACTTGCAGGTCTAATATCCATCATGTTGGCTTTTTTAAGTTTGGGATTTTTTCACTCAGACTTTAAATATGAAAATGAGCTTGATATCAATGCTTCGCCATCAAACTCCTTTGAAATATTCAACAATGACTCCCTGAAATCTCAATGGCTGACAGGCTTTATTGAACACGAAAATTTAACAGGATCTGTCTTTCAACCGGGACATAGAAAACTACTCAAATTTAAACGTGGGGAGCAAACGTTTGAAATGGTAGAGGAACTGCTAGAAATCTATAAAGGAGATAAGATTGTTTTTGCTATTGAAACGGAATTATTTGACGGAATAAATGAACTCTACTTCATGGGTTCAAAGAATAAGTGCACCCTAAAGTCTTACACGACAATTAAAGGAACATCCATTTTCTACCGTGCTATGTTTTACATCTTAAAAAGTAGCATGCAAAATCAAACACAACAAAATTATGAAGCTCTAAAGAAAGTTATTGAAAAGCAGGAAGAGACATACAAAATAGACGCGAAATCTCTAAATTAAGTAGGCTTTAGGCTTTTTTAAGCGTAAAAGAAAAAGTGCACCCTTCCCCTTCAGTACTGCGAACATTTATCACTTGATTGTGTGCTTCAATAATGTGTTTGACTATAGATAAACCTAGTCCAGAGCCCCCCTTTTCCCGATCTCTGGATTTATCAACTCGATAAAAACGATCGAAAATTTTATTCAAATGCTTTTGTGCAATCCCATTTCCATTATCTGCGACTTCTACCAAAATATTTTGGTCCATATCATAAATCCTTAAAAGGACTTCTCCGCCTTCTTTTCCATATTTTATAGCATTGTCAATCAGATTTACCAAGACCTGTTGTATTTTCTCTACATCAGCCTCAACCATATAACGTCCTTTCTGAGTCTGTGACATCACTATTTTCACCTCTCGTTTCTTCGCTTTGAGCTCCAATTGCTCTATCAAATCAGAAATAATTTCTATAATATCTACAGGCTCTTCATGAAGTTCAATTTTACCCCCCTCTAATTTTGTAATCTGATCCAGATCTTCAACAATATAAATCATCCGATTCACGCTTTTATTCGCGCGCTCTAAAAACTTTCTATTAATATGCTCATCATCAATCGCACCATCAAGTAAGGTGTCTATATAGCCTTGGATGTTAAATATGGGTGTTTTCAATTCATGAGCCACATTGCCAACAAATTGCCTTCGGTAACTTTCTCGGATCATTAATTTCTCAATTTCTGACTCTCTATGAGTATTCCAACTCGTAACATCTTTGTTTACTTGGTTTAAACCAACGTCTTTATAGTCCCCTGGTTTTGACTTGGAATCGTGTATGTTTTTATAGATCAACTTAATTCTGTTGTGAATGAACTTGTCAACCAACCATCGTACCAAGAGATAATTTGACAAGCCTACAGAAGAAACCAGCAAAGTAGCATCAGAAAAAATCAGTGAAAAATCAAAAACAATAAGGTGAATGATTAGAATCAACATCAATAGAAAAGAAGAGACCAATGACACCAGCCAAGACTGATCCATCTTCCCTTTGAAAGCTCTAAAAAAACGGTATTTCCTATTCATCTATTTTAAATTTGTACCCAACGCCCTTCACGGTTTCAATGTAATTCAGCCCAATCTTTTCTCTCAACTTTCTTACATGCACATCAATCGTTCGTCCACCTACAACAACATCCGCACCCCATATTTTTTCAAATATTTGCTCTCTATTGAATACCTTTCCGGGTTTTGAAGCCAACAAATAAAGAATTTCAAACTCTTTGCGAGGAAGTGATAAAGACTCATCATCAAGCGTAACTTGATACCGTTCTCGATCGATTTTCAAATCTATAATTTCGATAACTTCCGAAGGGCTGGTTTCTATTGCCGCTCCTTTTCTTCTGAGTAAAGACTTCACACGACTTACAAGTACTTTAGGTTTTATTGGTTTGTGGATGTAACCGTCAGCACCCGCCTCAAGCCCTGCTACTTGAGAATAATCCTCAGAGCGTGCGGTTAAGAAGGTGATCAATATATTATCGTATTCCTTGTTAGATCGGATGGTCTCACAAGTTTCAATCCCATCCATGCCGGGCATCATAACATCCAGCACAATAAGGTTGGGCTTAAAGGTGTCAAGCAAGTTCAAGGCCGCCTGACCGTCTTGACATGTGGAAACTTCAAAGCCCTCCTTTTTTAGATTATAGCTTAAAAACTCCAGAATGTCTTTCTCATCATCAACAAGTAAAATTCTATTGTTCGTTTTCATCAAAAGCGAGGATTTGTGTAAATATAAAGATTATTGTAAGAATTTATAAGTGCAAAAAAAACTCCGCAATGCGGAGTTTTTTTTTTGATTACAGGCCTAGCCTGCCAAAGAATTTCTTGATTCCAGAAGCAAACTCATTAGGAATGGTTTCCATCATTGAAGCTAGAGACAACTGGTCATTCACACCAATCGCAATGGCAATGGAAATAATCAAACCAATCATGGCAAAAGCAAAGTCTTTGAACATCAACCGAAATGACCGCCCAATGCTATTCTCTCCTGCGTTTCTTATTGCCATGGCAACTTCTCTACCTCCAAGCAAACCGATAAATACCCAAGTGGTACTCATTGGAACCTTAGAATGAAGCTTAAAGTAAAATAATATGATGCAGTATATAAAATCAATAATGGTCGCAAAACGAACGTCTGTTATCACAGACTTCTCCGTAACAATTTTTTGGATACGCCCACCCTTGTAGTAAAGCAAAAGCCCTAGGCCTACAAACACCACTAAGGCGAAACCCATAAACTCACTAAAAGCCATACTTCTAGGTAGGTATACTGCGATGTTTGCAGCATCTTGCATTAGCCAAACAGACCAGAGCGTTCCCGATGTAATCCACTGAGCTATCGTCCATCCAAATTTAGCTTCTCCCACAAAGTATTTCTTAGCGAGTTTTGAAATCGTAATAAAGACGATGAATCCCAAAAAGAAAGCAAGAATATAACCACTCATACTCTTAGCCAAAACTTTCCCAATAGCAGCGGGAGCGGCCGCAAAAGAAGTCAGTAAGATAAACGTGGTCGAAACGGGCATCCTCAGTCGAGTAAGAATCAATAAAAATATAGGTGCCGCTATTTGCAAAAAGTGAAACTCTGTAGGTGCAATCTCGAAGCCTTTGGCCATCAATCGACCGTGAGAGACATCACCCGCGTAATTTAACCAACTGTAACCTACCGTGAACAAAAAGATTCCCCCAATAAAAATCCAAAGCACCCACCATTTCTTGTCTTGGTTGGAAGCAATGAAGGTCCCTAGAGTTTGAATACTGTCATTGGCAACCGCAGCATAAGCGGCAAATAAAAACCCTACCCACATTGCAATTTGAGGATAAGGCGTTGCAAACATTGCCAACATAAAGGCAACTATAACGAAAGTAAGAAAAGATTTCTCGTCTTTTTGAATCCAAAAAGAGACTGGAAAACTAAATCTTTTGATTAGCTTTTTCATAAGAGTGTGGAGTCGTAATTCTTAAATCAACAACTATGCAAGTATTGCTATAGTGTAGACAGCAACTAAAATAGCTGCATATAAAAACTTACTGATCTCTATTCTTTTAATGGAAGTACTGTTCATCTTTTCTTTTTATTTACACTACAAATAACAAGCTTATTCAGAACATCGCCGTTAATCTAAAATAACCCTAATGTTAAGTTTAAGTTAAATCTGATTTAAACAATTTAAAAACAGAATTTTAGACACCATTATAAGTCGAGAAAAGCTATAATTTCGCACCTAAAAGGCTACATTTTGGCCCTACGATAAATATCAACTTAATATGACGTGCTTTTCTTTAATGATTTGTTAATCGACAAGTAAAAATACATTAACCTAACAACAACACTATCCCAATATATTTGCACCGTAAACTAACAAAAAACAAACATGAAAAATCTAGCACTCACACTAGTTGCATTATTTACACTCGCGGCTGCATCTTGCGGAAGCAAACAAGAAATTAAAAAAACAGAAAATACAACACTATCTGGAGATATTAAAATTGATGGATCAAGTACCGTTTACCCAATCACCGAAGCCATTGCTGAGGAGTACCGCAACGTAGAATCTAAAGTGCGTGTTACCGTTGGAGTGTCAGGTACCGGAGGCGGATTTAAGAAATTCTACCGAGGTGAAACGGACATCAATGATGCATCACGACCTATAAAATCAAAAGAGATAAAAATATGTGAGGAGAATGGTATTTCATACGTTGGCCTTTCAGTAGCATACGATGGTTTGGCCGTACTAAAAAACCCTGCTAACGACTGGCTTACCTCAATTACTGTTGAAGAATTGAACAAATTGTGGGTTCCACAAGCGCAAGACAGCATCATGTACTGGAATCAAATTCGAGATGGATGGCCAAATGAAGAAATTCACTTATACGGCCCAGGTGTAGCTTCTGGTACCTATGATTACTTTGCTGAGGTAATCTGTGGAAAAAAGGTAGGAACTCGTGGAGACTATACCGCTTCTGAAGACGACAATGTATTGGTGCAAGGTATTGCAACGGATAAATACGCACTTGGTTTCTTCGGATTGGCATACTACGAAGAGAATAAAGATAAACTAGATTTGGTCGCCGTTGACAACGGGACTGGGTCAGTATTCCCTTCGATGGAAACTGTATCTTCAGGAGAATATGCACCGCTATCACGTCCAATATTCATTTATGTAAGTAGCAAGGCGGCTGAAAAACCAGAAGTAGTAGATTTTGTAGACTTCTATCTGAATTCTGCCGGAGACATTGCGAAAGAAGTAGGTTACGTTGCACTTCCAGCTGAAGAATATCAAGTTGAAATCGATAAATTTAATGCCTTTGTGAAAAAATAAGGGTAGGAACACATAAATTAAGATCAAAGTACCTCCTGATGGGGGTACTTTCTCGCGTTTAAGATGAATAGAAAAAAGAAAGAAAAAATTATTGAGCTGATGCTCAAGCTAAGCGGTCTGATTACGGTCCTCACTACCATTGGAATTATATGGGTATTGTTCAGCGAAAGTTTTTCGTTTTTCAAAGAAGTCTCACTGGTCGAATTTTTGACCGATGACCAATGGACCCCACTTTTTGCCAACAAACGATTTGGCATCATGCCTTTGATAAGTGGTACACTACTTACCACAACGATTGCACTTTCCGTAGCTCTTCCACTCGGATTAACCATTGCCGTTTACCTGAGTGAATACGCCCCGAATAAAGTTAGAGATGTTCTGAAGCCTCTTCTAGAAATTCTTGCAGCAGTCCCTACCGTTGTGTACGGGTTCTTTGCTTTGATGGTGGTAACGCCGTTTTTGAAAACCATTTTCCCAAATATATCGGGATTTAATGCACTTTCAGCTGGACTTGTTATGGGAATCATGATCATTCCGTTTGTTTCTTCCCTTAGTGAGGACGCCTTAAGAGCGGTTCCAAAATCATTGAGAGAAGCGTCATACGGACTGGGAGCAACACGCTTACAAACCTCGTTTAGAGTTATGGTCCCTGCTGCCTCTTCAGGTATTGTCGTCTCTGTCATATTGGCTTTTTCTAGAGCCATTGGTGAAACGATGATTGTGGCAATAGCGGCTGGTCAACAACCTCGACTCACTTTTGATCCATTTGTACCTATTGAAACCATTACGGCTTATATTGTACAAGTTAGTTTAGGAGATGTCCCACATGGTTCTCTAGAATATAAAACTATTTTTGCAGCAGGGATGACCTTGTTTGTGTTTACATTTTTATTAAACAACCTTTCTTTCTGGATAAGAAAAAAATTCCGCGAAGAGTATGAGTAAAGGAAAAATAAATAGAATCAAAGACAAAGCATTCGGAATTCTAGGTCTTGTCGCAACTTTGTCAGGCTTGATTATTCTTGCGTTCTTCATTGGGCAGATCCTTTACGAAGGTCTGAGTCGATTAGATCTGGACTTTATGAAAGATCTTCCATCACGCAAACCCGAAAAAGCAGGAATCTTTACAGCATGGGTTGGAACCCTTTGGGTACTAGTTATGACGACACTTTTTGCATTTCCGCTGGGAGTTTCTGCTGGGATTTATCTCGAAGAATACGCTAAAAAAGGGAAGTTTTCAGACCTATTGGAAATCAATATTTCAAATCTTGCAGGCGTACCATCAATCATATACGGTTTGTTGGGCTTGGAAATTTTTGGACGGGTTATGAACTTAGGAAATAGTCTGCTTGCAGGATCATTCACTTTAGCACTCCTTATTTTACCCATCATCATTGTTGCCACCCGAGAAGCCGTTCGCGCTGTACCCAACACCTTAAGAATGGCATCATATGGCTTAGGAGCCAGCAAATGGCAAACCATTTGGAATCAAATCCTCCCTGCCTCTATGGGCGGTATTTTTACGGGAGTTATCTTAGCTATATCCAGAGCTGTAGGTGAAACTGCACCTCTAATTGTAGTTGGGGCATTAGCCTATGTTCCATTTGCACCTAGTGGACCTATGGATGAGTTTACCGTGCTTCCTATTCAAATTTTTAATTGGATTTCAAGACCTCAGCATGGATTTGCTGTTAATGCGGCAGCAGCGATTATTATTCTTTTGGGCATCACTTTTATAATGAATGGCATAGCGGTCTATTTAAGAAACCGGTGGCAGAAAAAAATCAATTGGTAAACATCTGTATACTATGAGTCAAACAGGACACAAAATACAATCAAAAAATGTTGATGTTTTCTACGGCGATAATAAAGCCTTATCTAACATCAATCTAAACATCATTCCAAATACGGTTACAGCCTTAATTGGACCTTCAGGCTGTGGGAAATCAACCTTCTTACGATTACTGAATCGAATGAACGACTATATCGATTCATTTTCAATGAACGGACAAGTTACGATGGATGGCCAAGACATATACGGTCCAAAAGTTCAAGTTGAAGAACTCAGGACTAATATTGGAATGGTTTTTCAAAAACCAAATCCATTTCCAAAAAGCATTTTTGAAAATGTTGCCTATGGCTTGAAAATTCAAGGGGTAAAGGACAAGAAATTCATAGCCAACCGGGTCGAAACCGCACTCAAACAATCAGCTCTTTGGGATGAAGTTAAAGACGATTTAAAAAAACCCGCCTTGTCTTTATCAGGTGGGCAGCAACAACGCTTATGCATTGCCAGAGCGCTGGCCGTAGATCCGAAAGTTATATTAATGGATGAGCCCACTTCGGCTCTGGATCCAATTTCTACAGCAAAGATTGAAGAATTAATTTTTGAGCTCAAGCAAAAATATACGATTGTCATTGTTACACACAACATGCAACAGGCAGGGAGGGTAAGCGACTATACCGCCTTCTTTTACATGGGGGAATTGATTGAATTCGATGAAACCACAAATATATTTACCCATCCAAAAGAGGAAAGAACTCAAAATTACATCACCGGAAGATTCGGATAATTACACGATACTATGACACACTTAGACCACGAAATCAAAAGATTAAAAAGTAACATGCTCAAAATGTTACTTAATGTGGAGAGCCAAGTAGAAAAAACAAAAAAGGCTCTTATTGAATTCGATAAAGATTTAGCCACAGAAATCCGAGAAACGGAAAAAAGAATCAACGGTATTGAGCTTCAAATTGACTCCGATTGTGAGAACATTATTGCTTTGTATTCTCCAGTAGCTGTAGATTTGAGATTTGTATTGTCGATTTACAAAATGAACAGTGACCTAGAACGCATTGCGGATAATGTAGATGCTATTGCTTCATACATCCTAAAGCAAGATCAAGAGTTTTCAAAAGAAATTATTTCACAAATCGGAATCGTTGAAATGTTTAACGTTTGTTTGAATATGCTCGAAAATATTATTGAAGCTTATGAAAATGAGGATACGAACCTGGCTCGGAAAGTATATGCCATGGACAAAAAGTTAAACAAATTTGATGATGAGGCCATTGGCATTCTGACCCCTCACTTTCATGACGAACCTGAAAACCTGAAAAAGCACCTTTATGTTCTATCTGCGGTGCGCAAACTTGAACGGAATGGTGATCTCATCAAAAATGTTGCGGAAGAAATTATTTTTTACGTAGAAGCTCTCGTCTTAAAGCATAAAGGGAAACGAAAAAGATCTGAAAATACATAAACCAATCCTTGCTAGTTTAGCGCATAAAAAACCCTCTCAACATGGTTGAGAGGGTTTTTTTATTCTGACTTACAGGCCCTACTAGAACTTGTAAAGTAAATTCATGTAAACTGAATTCTCAGCATCTCCGTCTTCTGGCGTGTAACCCTGAACGTTTGCTGAAATAGATATTCCTTTTACCGGTCGGTATTCAAGACCCGCAATGAGGTAATCTCCGTTTTTACCATCATAACCACCTTCATCACAAGAAACCACATCGTAGCGCGCAAAAGCACCTACCTGATCATTGACATAGTAGGTTCCGTAAGCAGATACAATTTCGTAATCACCACCATCTACATTTTTGTGTGCCGTCTGAGTGTTGTATTCTGCTCCTAATCGGAAGGCATCTGCCTTATAACCCGCAAATAAAGCCATCGTGTTTTGAGTGCTTGTATCCGACTTGGCAAGAGCATCTGTATAGACTCTTAGAGTTAAGGCATCAGTCGCCTTCATCGTTAAACCAAAACCGGTTTTTACATTTGAGTCCGCTTGATCTTTCTTGTAACCTTCGCCATTAACAACCGTTAAGTCTACCGCAAACATCCCGTTGAGTTTATAGTCTGCAGTGAACCCCATATCCGCTGAAGTCCCCATTTTATAACGATCCTGAGAAGACTTGGCGATGTAACGGTAACCCCAATTTTTCTCTTGCGTTTTGAATTGCTTCAAGCCCACTTGCCCGAAGTTTACGGTAAGCTTGTCTGTAGCTTTCCATTTCAATGCCGCAACTTTCAAATAAGCCGTACGAGCATAGGTATCGGCGCCCCCGACATCAAAGGTTACCTTTACACTCCAAGCATCGTTATACTTGTACTTGTAACCTAAATAAGCTCTCGAAATTTCAAAAGCAGCTGCCTCAGCAGTAGCATCGTAATTGAAGTTAGAGTGAATTTGACCGTGTACTTTTCCAGTACTCTGTGCATGCGCAAGATTCATTCCTGCCAACACCAATGCAATTGTGAAAATTTTTTTCATAATCTTGTTTTAGTTTTCTATTGCAAATGTATACGACTGAAATACAACCTAAGTTAATGCCTATTTAAACATGTGTTAATTAATTGTAAAAAGAAAGAGATATCAAAAACCTCAATTATCAATGGATAAATGAGGCTTTGGGGTTGATATATAATTAAAACACTACAGATCCATAAGAACTGCATGGCTAAAATGAGTTACTGACAAGCTCGAACTGCCTTAACTGCTTCAGTCAAATTCTCATGACCGATGGAATAATAGGTATTCTTTCCAACGCGCTCAGAGATGAGAACTCTTTTATTTTTGAGGGTGTTCAAATGATGTGAAGCAATCGCTTGTTCAATTTTTAAGGCTTTAAAAATTTCCGTTACGGACATCCGAGTCGACTCTTCAAGCAATTCAACAACAGAGATTCGTATTGGGTGACCCAGCACTTTTAACATAGACGCAGCGCTGTGTAACTCTTTTGAATTTAAATTTAGGGCTTTCATTTAGGGGGAATTTCGTTTTATTTAACTTCAAATATATGGATTTGAACTTAGATAATCAACCTTATAGGTATCTAGAACTTTATTTTATTTAATGCTTGCATTCAAAAGAGCTAAGTTCAGGTATTTAAAAAGCTGAAACGCCAAAGTATAGAAGTGTTAAAGCTCTTTTCTTAAACGCGCGACAGAAATACCTAACTGCTCTCTATATTTGGCAACGGTTCGTCTTGCAATCGGATAGCCCTTTTCTTTTAAATGCTCCATCAACTTCGCATCCGTCAATGGTTGAGATTTGTCTTCAGCTTTTACGACCTCATCTAAAATCATTTTAATTTCCTTGGTAGAAATATCTTCTCCCTGGTTGTTCTTCATGGACTCAGAGAAAAAATACTTAATCAGGAAAGTCCCATAAGGGGTATCTATGTATTTGCTGTTTGCAACTCGAGAAACGGTAGAAATATCCATGCCTATTTCTTCGGCTACGTCTTTAAGAATCATTGGCCTCATCATTCGCTCATCTCCTGTTAGAAAGTAATCTTGTTGTAAGTTCATGATCGCAGACATTGTCAACATCAGCGTATGATTACGTTGGCGTATCGCGTCAATAAACCATTTTGCAGCATCCAACTTTTGTTTGACAAATAACACAGCTTCTTTCTGTTCCTTATTTTCAGAACTAGGAGACTCTTTGTAACCCTCAAGCAATGTTCTAAAGGAATTATTCACCCTCAACTCAGGTATCATTCCCGTATTCATGGACAACTCCAACTGGCCATCCTCAATTGCGATTCTAAAATCAGGGATGATGTGTTGAATCACCTTGCTGGAGCCAAAAGACCCTGGCTTGGGGTTTAACTTAGAAATTTGTTTCAGCGCTTGCTTCAAGAGGTCTTCAGACACCGTAAGGCTTTCACGTAGTTTATCGTAATGTTTTTTTGAAAGTGCATTGAAATGATTGCTAACGATATCACTCGCTAAAGAAATAGATTCTGTATTTAACTTTTTTCTTAGTTGAATCTGCAGACACTCTTGCAAATTTCTAGCGCCGACTCCAAAAGGTTCAAAATCTTGAATGATCTTGAGTACCTCTTCTACTTCTTTCTCATCCGTAATAATGTTTTGCGTAAAAGCCAAATCGTCAACGATAGAAAGCAAGTCTCGGCGTATATAGCCGTCATCGTTAACACAACCAATCAAAAAAGACCCTATTTGATAAAGATGTTCGTCTAAATCTCTGAGTGAAAGTTGTTTTTCAAGTATTTCAAGCGAGCTGGCGCCCATGGATATGGGTATCGACTTGTCCTCTTGATCAGCACTATTATTATTGGCTACCAGACGATAACGGGGTGTTTCGTCATCACTTAAATATTCGTCTACATTTATTTCTTTGGCATCTATATGCTGATCACTCTCATAAGAATCATCTTCGGCATCCACATGATCTGTAACCTCCTCGATCGCAGGGTTTTCCTCCAATTCTTCTTTCACTTTTTGCTCTAATTCAATCGTAGGGAGTTGTATAAGCTTCATCAACTTAATTTGTTGAGGCGAAAGCTTCTGTGCTAACTTTTGATGTAGAGACTGTTTTAACATACGGTATTAAAAATCAGCATTGTTAGGTGTTCGTGGAAAAGGAATTACATCTCTGATGTTCCCCATGCCTGTAACGAATAGTATGAGGCGCTCAAAGCCAAGGCCAAAACCACTGTGAGGAACCGTCCCAAATTTTCTGGAATCTAGATACCACCACAACTCATGCTCTGGGATTTGCATATCTTCCATTCTGGATTTAAGTACGTCCAATCGCTCTTCTCTTTGAGAACCTCCGATAATTTCACCAATTCCCGGAAACAACACATCCATCGCTCGAACGGTTTTCCCGTCATCGTTCACGCGCATGTAGAACGCTTTTATGTCCTTAGGGTAATCGGTAATGATTACCGGTTTCTTAAATTTCTTTTCCACCAAATATCTTTCGTGCTCAGACTGAAAATCAGCCCCCCACTCATTGATAAGGTAATTGAATTTTTTCTTCTTATTTGGTTTTGAGTTTCTCAAAATATCGAAAGCTTCTGTGTAGGTAATTCGCTCAAAATCGTTCTCTACAACAAATTTGAGTTTTTCGATAAGACTCATTTCTTGTCGCTCCTCTTTTTTCTTATGCTTCTCTTCTTCTTGAAGACGCTTATCCAAAAACGCTATATCATCCTTGCAATGAGTGAGTGCATAAGAACATAAAGACTGTAACATATCTTGTGCTAAATCCATGTCTTCATTTAGATCTGCAAAGGCAACCTCCGGTTCTATCATCCAGAATTCTGCCAAATGACGAGAGGTATTGGAGTTTTCGGCTCTGAAGGTAGGCCCAAAAGTGTACACCTTCCCTAAGGCCAAAGCAGCCATCTCAGCCTCTAGCTGACCCGAAACCGTAAGGTTCGTTTCTTTACCAAAAAAATCTTGTGTATAATCTACATCACCTACTTCAGTAAGAGGTGTGTTAACTTTATTTAAGGTACTTACTGCAAACATTTCTCCAGCCCCTTCACAATCAGACCCCGTGATGATTGGCGTATGAACATTTGAAAACCCTCGATCATTAAAGAAGTTATGAATGGCAAAGGTCATGGCATGTCGGATACGAAAGATGGCCCCAAACGTATTGGTTCTAAATCTCAAATGGGCGTTCTCTCTTAAAAACTCCAAGGAATGTTTCTTCGGTTGCAAGGGGTAATCGTCCGGATTTGCCTCACCTAAAACCTCAATCGATGAAGCTAGAAGTTCTGTGGTTTGACCACTACCTTGTGACTGAACCAGGGTCCCCGTTACGGAAATACTAGCACCCGTATGTATACACTTGAGAACATCTTCTGAAATGTTATTTTCAGCGACTACCTGAATATTATTAATCGTTGAACCGTCGTTCAGTGCAATGAAACTAACATTTTTGCTGCCACGTTTCGTTCTCACCCAACCCTTAAGGTTTATTAAACCTGTACCTGCTTGTTGAACTAAAGCCTGTTTTATTTCTGTCCTCTTCATTTCTTCTAATATGTCCTAAATTGATTGAGCAAATTTAATTTTTTTCCACAGAACAAGGCACATGTACACACCTATTAGACTGTTGGGGGTTTTTGCATCGTAATTTAGAGAAATTGTGCTTAATTAAATATTATAAAATTATTGTTGTCTTACTCAAAGATACTAATTTCATTTTTTAACAATTGACTACCCCTTAAAATAAATCATCAATAGAGAAACTATGATGATTCTTTAGTACCTTTGTGGTAATAACCGAAACTATATATCGTTGTCGAAAGAAGTACATCCTATCCTTAGCCAAATTGATTCGCCTAGCGATTTAAAAAAGCTCGACAGCGCTCAATTACTGAAGCTATCAGATGAACTTCGTCAATTTATTGTCAGTATAGTATCCGTTCACGGAGGCCACTTTGGCGCGAGTCTTGGAGTGGTTGAATTAACCATTGCACTGCACTATGTTTTTAACACGCCGTTCGACCAATTGGTATGGGATGTAGGGCATCAAGCATACGGACACAAAATCCTAACCGGAAGAAGGGATGTCTTCAAAACAAACAGAAAATACAAAGGAATTAGTGGGTTTCCGAAAATTGATGAGAGTTCATATGACGCCTTTGGTGTTGGACACTCTTCCACATCAATAGGAGCGGCTCTGGGGATGTCGATAGCTTCTCATTTAAAAGGAGAGAAAGACAAACAACACATTGCTGTCATTGGAGATGGCGCTCTTACGGGCGGACAAGCATTCGAAGCACTTAACCATGCCGGCGCCAGCGACTCTAACTTACTGGTTGTACTCAACGACAATTGCATGTCTATTGACCCCAATGTTGGAGCTTTAAAAGAATATTTAACCGACATCACCACCTCACATACCTACAATAAGATTAAAGATGAGGTTTGGGATTTACTTGGCAAATTCAGCAAGTTTGGTCCGAATGCTCAAGCAGTAGTTAAGAAAGTGGAAAACGCCATCAAGTCTTCCATGCTAGAACAAAGCAATTATTTTGAATCCTTAAACTTTAGGTATTTTGGACCTGTAGACGGTCATGATGTAGAACATTTAGTGAAAATTTTAGAGGACCTAAAAGACATTCCTGGACCCAAAATATTGCACTGTATTACAAAAAAAGGAAAAGGGTACCAACCTGCAGAAGATGGCGACACAACCAAATGGCATGCGCCCGGAGTATTTAACAAAGATACAGGGCAAATATTCAAGGTAACGAAGTCGAAACCAGAAGCTCCAAAATACCAAGATGTATTTGGCCATACCATCATTGAACTTGCTAAAAAGAACGATAAAATTATTGGTGTTACACCTGCAATGCCTACAGGCTCATCGTTAAAGCACATGATGGAGGTAATGCCTGAACGGGTTTTTGACGTAGGTATTGCAGAACAACATGCCGTAACTTTTTCAGCTGGTATTGCCACACAAGGACTTACACCTTTTTGCAACATCTACTCTACGTTCATGCAAAGATCATTCGACCAAGTCGTACACGATGTAGCCATACAAAATTTGAGTGTCATTTTTTGTTTGGATCGTGCGGGCTTGGTAGGTGAAGATGGCCCAACGCATCATGGTTCCTTTGACATTGCCTATTTCAAATGCATTCCAAATATGATTGTATCGGCTCCTATGAATGAAGAAGAGTTGAGGAATTTGATGTACACCGCTCAAGAAAAAAATCACGGCCCCTTCAGCATCAGATACCCAAGAGGCAAAGGGGTTATGCCGGAGTGGAAAACGGATTTTAAATCCATTGAAATCGGTAGAGGAAGGAAACTAAGAGACGGAAAAGACATCGCCATATTATCTTTTGGGCATGTGGGTAATTACGCTCAAGAGGTGTGTGATGACTACGACAAAAATGGCTTTCACATTGCACATTACGATCTAAGGTTTGCCAAGCCTCTTGACCGCGACCTCCTGCATCAAGTGTTTTCTAACTACAATCACGTCATCACACTAGAAGACGGATGCATCTCTGGTGGAGTCGGTTCATCGGTCCTGGAGTTCATGTCTGACCATCAATACAGTGCCTGTGTCTACAGATTGGGGATCCCGGATGAATTTATTGAGCACGGTCCTCAGAAACAACTCCACAAAGATTGTGGATTTGACCCAGAAGGCATAAAGATGAAAATTGAAGAAATTAAAGGGCGAATGAAATTGGCCATTTAAACCAGACAATCTAAATCAGATATAACGAAAAAATCCAATGAACATTTGTCCATTGGATTTTTTGTTTTGCTGGAAGTCTTTCCTAGTTTTTGAATTCGAAATCTTCCATAAATTTCGTGGTATAATTACCCGATCTATAATCTTCATTATCCATCAGTTGAAGATGGAACGGGATGGTTGTCTTTACACCCTCAATGGTAAACTCACTCAAAGCCCTCTTCATCTTTTCAATCGCTTCTTCACGAGTTTGAGCAACAACGATGAGTTTCGCGATCATTGAATCGTAATAAGGGGGAATCACATAACCCGCATACACGTGAGTGTCTACTCGAACACCGAGCCCACCTGGAGCATGATAAGTCGTAATTTTCCCTGGGCAAGGTCTGAAGTCATTAGAAGGGTCTTCAGCATTGATTCTACATTCTATCGCATGGAGTGTCGGCTCGTAGTTTTTTCCGGTAATCGGAATTCCTGCAGCCACCTTTATTTGCTCAGCAATTAAATCGTAGTTGATTACCTCTTCCGTTACAGGATGTTCAACCTGAATACGCGTGTTCATTTCCATGAAATAGAAATTTCGATCCTTGTCTACCAAAAACTCTACAGTTCCCGCGCCTTCATATTTTACGGCTTCGGCAGCTTTTACAGCAGCATCTCCCATTCTCTTTCTCAACGCATCTGTCATGAAAGGAGACGGAGCTTCTTCTGTTAGCTTTTGGTGTCTTCTTTGCACGGAACAATCTCTCTCGGATAAATGACAAGCATTCCCTTGGGAATCACCGATGATTTGTATCTCTATATGCCGTGGCTCTAAAATCAATTTCTCCATGTACATGCCATCATTACCGAAAGCAGCAGCAGACTCTTGACGAGCCGAATCCCAAGCAACTTGAAATTTCTCTAACTCAAAGACGGCACGCATTCCTTTACCACCACCACCTGCGGTGGCTTTAAGCATCACAGGAAAGCCGATCTCAATGGCCAGCTTCTCAGCCTCTTCATAAGTCTCTAGAATTCCTTCAGAACCCGGAATGGTAGGAACACCTGCAGCCTTCATGGTTGCTTTGGCATTTGCCTTGTCGCCCATTCCGTCAATCATTTCAGGAGAGGCACCTATAAATTTTAAATCATTTTCTTCGCAGATTTTTGAGAAATTAGAATTCTCAGCCAAGAACCCATAACCTGGGTGAATGGCATCTGCATTGGTTATCTCTGCTGCGGCAATTATATTCGGAATTTTTAGATAGGAATCCGTACTGCTAGCGGGACCAATACAAACGGCTTCGTCTGCAAACTTAACGTGTAAACTATCTGCATCAGCAGAGGAGTAGACAGCTACAGTCTTGATGCCCATCTCTCTTACAGTTCGAATGACTCGAAGTGCAATTTCTCCGCGATTGGCTACCAAAATCTTCTTAAACATCTTCATCTTTTATGTTTTGAGAAATTAAGATGGATCTACCAAAAATAGCGGTTGATCATATTCTACAGGACTCATGTCATCCACCAATACTTTAACGATTTTACCAGACACTTCTGATTCAATCTCGTTAAATAATTTCATGGCTTCAACAACACAAACAACACTTCCACTAGATACTTCATCACCTATACTTACAAATGCATCTTTATCTGGGGCAGGTTTTCGGTAAAAAGTACCGATCATTGGTGATTTGATTGTGATGTAATTGGAATCTTCATCAGAGTTAGAAGCTGCTGGTGCTTCCGAAGCTTCAGCAGGGATCGCTGGAGCGGCCTGTACTGCTAAAGGGTTCATTCCGGGAGCTGCTACTACAGGGATTTGTTGAAGCACAGTATCTAACTGACCTCTACCTTTTTTAGGTGGGGTTTTGATTGAAATTTTCATTTCTCCCATCTCCAAATCTACTTCGGATACACCTGACTTTGCGACGAACTTAATCAGTTCTTGAATTTCTTTTATATCTAATGCCATAACAATGATTAATGTTACTTTTTGTTTTTTATATTAGTATGCCCATTTAAGGTAAATAGAGCCCCATGTAAAACCACCACCAAATGCGGCTAATACTAGATTGTCTCCTTTCTTTAATTTATCCTCCCATTCCCATAAACACAAGGGTATGGTTCCGTTTGTTGTGTTTCCAAATTTCTGTATGTTCAACATCACTTTATCTGTCCCAACTCCCATTCTCTTTGCTGTAGCGTCAATAATTCGCTTGTTAGCTTGATGTGGAACCAACCAAGCAATATCATCGCCCGTAAGTTGATTCCGCTCCATGATTTCTGCGGATACATCTGCCATATTCGTAACGGCAAACTTAAACACCGTTTTACCATCTTGATAAATATAGTGTTCTTTCGCATCTACCGTTTCGTGGGTAGATGGTTTTAAAGATCCCCCTGCCTTCATGTGTAAATAATCTCTTCCGGATCCGTCACTTTTTAATATCGCATCTTGAATCCCAAGACCATCTTCACTAGGCTCTAGCAAAACAGCTCCTGCTCCATCACCAAATATAACACATGTGGTTCTTTCTTCATAATCAATGATTGAAGACATTTTGTCTGCACCCACCACAATGATTTTTTTATAGGCCCCCGTCTCAATGTACTTTGAAGCCGTTGACAAAGAAAACAAAAAACCCGAACAAGCAGCCATCAAATCGTAAGCAAAAGCATTTTTCGCGCCCACTTTGTCGGCTATGATACATGCTGTCGATGGAAAAATCATATCAGGAGTAGCAGTTGCGCAGATGATTAAATCTATTTCCTCAGCCTTTATGTTTTTCTTTTTCAATAAGCCTTCGACAGCTTTGGCGCCAAGGTCTGAAGAACCCAAACCTTCTCCTTTTAGAATTCTTCTTTCTTTGATCCCCGTACGAGAAGTAATCCACTCATCATTGGTATCTACCATGGTAGACAATTCCTGATTCGTTAATTTGTATTCAGGTACCCAACCATGAATACCTGTAATTGCTGCTGTTATTTTACTCATTCTTGAAATGCTTGTTTAATTTTTTCAGATAATTTTGCTTCTATGACTTCTGCAGTGTGCAAAAGCATATTTTTAATCGCCTTATCATTCGATATCCCATGCCCTACAACAACGGTTCCGTTAACACCTAAAATAGGTGTCCCACCATAGTTTTCGTAGTTGAAACGATCAAAGTATTCGTCTTTTAGTCCTCTTTTCTTTGTCAGTACGTAAAATGCTTCGGCTTGCTTTAAAACAATATTACCCGTAAACCCATCACATACAATTACATCAGCACGATCATTGAACAAATCACGACCTTCAACATTACCAACAAAATTGAATTCATCAGAATCCTTCATTAAATTGAACGCTGACTGACACAATAGGTTCCCTTTTCCTTCTTCCTCTCCAATGTTTAATAATGCAACTTTCGGATTTTTGATGCCATAAACATGCTCAACATACAATGAGCCTAAAATAGCAAATTGATTTAAAACATCGGGTTTACAATCGGCATTAATCCCAACATCTAAAATTAGCCCAACGCCTCCTTGTTCTTTCGGAAGAATACTGGTTAGCGATGGTCTTATCACTCCAGGAATGGATTTGATGGTGTAGAAAGAACCCACCAACATAGCTCCTGAGTTACCAGCGCTGGCAAAACCGTCTATAGATTTATTTTTCAGATGGTGAAATCCCACTGAAATGGATGAGTTTGGTTTCTTTAAGAATGCTTTTGTGGGATGTTCGCCCATACCAATGACATCCGGAGCATGAATGACATCAAAAGATTCGATGTCAGCATCTTCCTTATCAAGCGCCTCCTTAATCAATGACTCATCACCGATCAGTACAATGCGGGAACCTTTTGGTAATTCCTGCAGAGCTAGCAAAGCACCTTTTATAGTGGCAGAAGGAGCAAAGTCCCCCCCCATAACGTCAAGTCCTATTCGCATTTCTTTTAAACTAAAAATGTAGATTTAAACCTCATTAGCTGGGTTTAAATCTACACAATTTCTTTTTACGTGATGTAAAACAAAATAAAAAATCACTTTGGGCAATTAATTACCTTGCTAAAGCAACTACTCAATGACTACATTACCTTTGTAGTACATCTTCCCTTCGTGCCAGTAAGCTCTGTGATATAAGTGAGCTTCACCAGTTGTTGAGCATACAGATACCGTAGGAGCTTCTGCTTTGTAGTGAGTTCTTCTCTTGTCACGTCTTTGTTTCGATATCTTTCGTTTAGGATGTGCCATGTTAAGCTATTCTTTATTCGTTAATAATTTTTTTAATGCCGACCAACGATCATCAACATCATTTGATTCTTCTTTATCTTGGTATTCTGATAATTTTTCCAATACTTCTTGATCACACAATTGTCCGTTCAAGGATTTGTCATGAGCTCTTCTGGAGGGTAAGCCAAGAGCAATGGTTTCGTAAATCATGTGTGAAACATCAATTTCGTGCTCATCTTTACCCAATATAAATATTTCATCTGTGTCTGTATAGTCTTCTTGAGAGAACTTTACGATTCTCATTTCTTCATGCTGAAGGGGTAGCTTTAACTCACCACCACATCGATCACAAAGACTTTCAATTTGACCATTGACACGAAATACTAATTCCATCAAATTAGACCTCTTTGTTAAAACTAAGTCCACATCAAGGTTCCCATTTTGTAATTCAGTATTATCAAACTCATCAAAGAACTGCCCATTAACTTGAAATTGATACGGATGATCTCCTAGCTTAAGCCCTACAATGGGTATAATGAAGTCCGTTAACGCATCCATTCGTAATAGTTTTTGGGTCTGCAAAGATAGAAATATTTTTTGTTAATAAAACTAATCCTTCCACAGCTATTTAGTTAAATAAATGTCTCTACGATTTTTTAGACTTAGACTGCCACTTTTTATTGACGACCAACTGAGTTTTTAAGGGGTTTTGACTCCAAAGAACATGCTCACTTCTGTTCTTGAAAATTTTGCATGCTGTATAAACAGCTTCTCTAAAGGAAGACTCTTGGGCTTCATTTTTTCCCGCCAAGTCGTATGCTGTTCCATGATCAGGCGAAGTTCTTACAACCGATAAGCCTGCCGTAAAGTTGACCCCTTTGTTGAAGGACATTGTTTTGAAAGGAATTAAACCTTGATCGTGATACATCGCTAGTACCGCATCAAACTGAAGAAAGGTATCCGAAGCAAAAAAGCTGTCCGCGGAATAAGGCCCGTAAACCAGCTTCCCATCATCGAATGCCTTTTTTATTGCAGGTGCAACAATTTGTTCATCCTCCTTGCCGATTACGCCTTGATCACCGCTATGAGGATTCAACCCCAATACAGCAATTTTTGGTTTTCGAATTTTAAAATCACGCTTCAAGGACAGCTCCATTTGAGCTACTTTTTTTAAAATCTTTTCTTCTGAAATAGCTGCCGCAACTTCTGATATGGAGATATGCCCTGTAACAACCCCTATACGTAAAGAATTAGCAACCATGAACATAAGTGCATCACTCCCCTCAAATTCTTCTGCTAAATACTCCGTGTGTCCCGGGAATTTGAATTCTTCAGACTGTATATTGTGCTTGTTAATAGGTGCCGTAACCAGAGCGTCCACTTCCCCCTTCTTTAAGGCATCAACAGCAGCTGTTAATGACTTCAGGGCAAAGGCTCCTCCTTCACTTGTTTCTTCACCGATCGACAAATTCACTTCCTCATCCCAGCAGTTGATAAGATTGGCTCTGTTGGATGCAATTTTCGAGCTAGACTTTACAAAATTGAATCTAAAGTTTTTGATGCCTACCTCTTTTTGGTAAGCCATAGCATAACTAGAGGACGCATATATGACAGGCGTACACAAATCAAAAATACGACTGTCGGAAAAAGCTTTCATAATAACCTCTAGACCGATCCCATTAACATCTCCAACAGAGATGCCCAATCGCACTTTCTTTGACTTCATTTCAGTTCTCATATCCTTCCTAATTAATGTGTTGAGTCATGGCTCAAATTAAAGCATTGTATGGGTTAAAAATTACTTTTACTCAATAAAAAATCAAACATCATTCGAACACCTGTTCCAGTTCCCCCTTTGAGTCTGTAATGATCATCTTGTACGAGAAAAGCCGGACCAGCTATATCAAAGTGCATCCAAGGGTAATCAGTAAAATACTCTAAGAATTTCCCAGCAGTAATCTGGCCTGCCTCGGCTGGACCTAAATTTTTTAAATCTGCTATTTCCGATTTCAAAAGCTCCCCATACTCATCCCAGAATGGCATCATAGCCAATCGCTCGTAAGTTTTCATACCACTATCAAGCAACCTCTGCTGATCTTCTGAACTTGCCGAACCCATACCAACAATGCCATACTTTCCGATTGCCCTAACAGCTGCTCCGGTTAAAGTAGCAAAATCTACAACCAACTCAGGATCATATCTCTTTGCATAAGTAAGAGCATCAGCCATAACCAAACGACCTTCGGCATCGGTATTTAAAACCTCTACAGAACTCCCGTCCATCATGTAAATAACATCTCCAGGAGCATAAGCGCTGAGTCCAGGCCGATTTTCAGTAGCAGGAATCAACCCTACCACGTGAACAGGGATCTTAGCCTCAGCCAAAGCATACATTACGCCTACTACAGTAGCCGCACCCCCCATATCGCATTTCATCATATCCATAGAATTTGATGTGGGCTTCAAACTCAATCCTCCGGTATCATAAACGATTCCCTTTCCTACAAGGACTATGGGCTTTGAATTCCTCGCTCCCTCCGGATTGTAGGTAAGCACATTAAACGTTGGTGGCTCAACCGCCCCCTTATTCACAGCAAGTAAACCGCCCATGTGAAGCGCCTCAATTTGTTTTTCATGAAGAACTTCAACATCAAACCCTACTGCATCCCCAAGTGTCATCATGTCCTCTGAAAACTGTAGAGCTGTTAGGTAAGATAAAGGCTCATTTACAAAATCACGGGCGTGCATTGTCCCTGAAATTACTGCATTCATGTTTTGAATCACTGTATCTTCAGCATCGACATGAATGAATTTGAGCGTGTTTTGTTTCGATTCAGAATCCGAAAAATACTTTAAAAACTGATAGTTCGCCAAAGCCATTCCCTCTGCAATGTAGATTGATAAATTACATGTTGTTAAGTCGATAATCGATACACAAGCAATAGCACCATTGTTACATTTTACTGCGATTTTCGCACCTCTTTTTCTCGCATCTTCCAACAACGCAAACGGATCCAAACATGTGTCTAAACACTCCACAAAGACATACCTTGTGTACTGATTTACTTCAACGGAAGTCTTACCATCGTTCAGTTGACGCTTTATAAATTTCAATTCATTTGCACTCAAATCAAACTTAGACCAATCTGAATTTGGAGTTGCCAAAAGAATTAAATCCCCCTTTGTAGAATACTCCTTAGCTTTATGGATAATGCTGTGCATTTTTTCGTTAATTTTGTGTTGTAAAAATAGGTATTTTAATGGAGACAGGGAAGCTATTAGATCGTGCATTAAGATTTGACAAACTGAGTGCTGAAGAAGGGTTATTCCTTTTTGAAAACGCTGCTACTACAGATTTAATATTTGTTGCAGACACTTTAAGAAAGAAACAAGTTCCGGGAAATAAAGTCACTTGGATTATTGATCGCAATGCAAATACGACCAACGTATGTATTGCCAATTGTAAATTCTGCAACTTCTTCAGAGTTCCAGGACACAAAGAAGCTTATACAACTACCATAGAAGAATATACCCTTAAGATCGAAGAGACCATTCGATATGGAGGAGAGCAACTTCTTCTCCAAGGGGGGCATCATCCGGGTTTAGGTCTGGACTTTTACTGTGATTTATTTCGAGAAATAAAAAAAAGATTCCCACACATCAAACTACATGCTCTCGGACCCCCAGAAATTGCTCACATCAGTAAAATTGATCAACTGAGCCACCGAGAGGTTTTAAAACGTCTTATGGAGGCGGGCTTAGACAGCCTTCCGGGCGCAGGTGCAGAAATTCTCGACGATAGAGTTCGTCGAATGATCTCTAAAGGGAAATGCGGTGCACAAGAGTGGCTTGACGTGATGCGTGAAGCGCACAAACTTAACCTAACCACCTCCGCTACGATGATGTTTGGTCATGTTGAAACCCTTTTGGAGCGCTTTGAGCATCTGGTTAAAATTAGAGAAGTGCAGTCTGAAAAACCAGACGATACAAATGGATTTCTCGCATTTATTCCGTGGCCCTTCCAGGACGACGGCACTCTGCTAAAACGTGTTCGAGGAGTTTCTAACAATGTAGATGCGGATGAGTACATTCGCATGGTGGCTTTGTCAAGAATCATGCTACCAAACGTCAAAAACATCCAAGCTTCTTGGTTAACGGTTGGAAAAGATGTTGGGCAAATGTGCCTCCATGCTGGAGCCAATGATTTCGGATCAATCATGATAGAAGAAAATGTAGTTTCTGCCGCTGGAGCACCTCACAGGTTTACCGCATCAAGCATGCAAGAAGCCATTCGAGAAGCGGGCTTTGAACCTCAACTAAGAAATCAACAATACGAGCACAGAGATCTACCAGAAGTCATGGAAGATCAGGTAATTAACTACTAAAAAAAGTACGAAGTTATGTTTACAGGGATTATTGAACAATTGGGTCATGTAAAAGAAATCACCTCTGAAGGGGGTAACATACACATTACAGTTCAAGCTTCCTTGACGTCAGAACTTAAAATAGATCAAAGTGTTGCTCACAATGGTGTATGCCTCACCGTTGTATCTATTGATGGAAATAACTACACAGTAACCGCTATACAAGAAACCCTTGAAAAGACAAATCTCTGCGATTTAGAAGTAGGAACTGTCCTTAATTTAGAACGCTGCATGAAATTGAGTGATCGACTTGACGGTCATATCGTCCAAGGACACGTGGACACTACAGCTGTTTGCTCAAAAATAGTGACCGAAGACGGCTCTTGGGTTTTTCACTTCTCTTATGAAAAAAAATCTCCGTCGGAAATTACCGTAGAAAAAGGTTCGATATGCGTAAACGGTACGAGCCTGACTGTCGTAAACTCAAAAGAAAACACTTTCTCGGTATGCATCATACCTTACACATATGAAAACACCTGTTTCAAAAATCTAAATGAAGGGGATCGAGTTAACTTGGAGTTTGACATCATTGGAAAATACATCGCCAGTTTAATACCTCAATAACATCAGAGGTTGACTACTGGCCGGAACGTATTGCTTCAACAGGGTCTAATCGAGCTGCTGAATATGCGGGAATCGCTCCTGAAACAAGTCCAATAAAAATAGAAACAAAAAAGCCCATTAGGACATTTTGCAGGGACAATACAAGCTCGAATTCTAGTGATGCATTTGCGATTAAAGTTCCAAAGTAGACAAGCAACAGTCCAACAAAACCTCCAATTACGCTCAACAAAACTGCTTCAAACAAAAACTGCATCAAAATAAATTGATTGCGAGCACCTAAGGATTTCTGAACCCCTATAATCGCAGTCCGTTCCTTAACGGATACAAACATAATATTTGCAATACCAAACCCACCAACCAACAAAGAGAACCCGCCTATGATAAGTCCGGCTAGATCGACAATACGAAAAAGGCTGTCTATGCCCTGGGAGAGCATACTCGTTTCATTCAAAGCAAAATTATCATCAGCTTTAGGAGGCAATCTTCTGATGGATCGCATCACTCTAACAAGATCTTCTTTCAATTGATTGTTTGAGACACCCGCTTGTGCTTTAACCGAAAATTGTGGGTTTGTTGTTACATTATTTATGCGCACAAAGCCCCGAGCAAACTGAACTGGAATGACAATGTTGTTGTCATCGCTATTACCAATCAAATTGTCCCCAACCTTAGAGAAAACGCCAACAACCAAAACTTTTTGTCCCATGAATTTGATCTCTTCACCAATTGGATTCCTAGATTCAAACAACTTTTCCGCGATATTAGCTCCAATAACAGACACGGGCTTACCCGTGTTGGATTCTAAAGCCGTAAAATAACGACCTTTTGATAAATCAAAGTCGTACACATCTTGATAAGCATGTGACACAGCAACAAGGCCAACCCCTTCCAGATCGTTACTCCCATATTTAACCGATTTATTAGAAACTTTAGCAACAAAAGTTATCGCTTCAGCCAACTCCAAACGACTTTCTAAAGCAGGCAATTCAGACAGCACCGGAAGGGGTCTTTGGTAATATTTCCACCAAGGGTAATTTTGCCCAGAGGCCCAGGGCCACTTCATCACAAATACCACATTATCGCCCAATGAGTCCAAACTATTTCTGATATTTCGCTCCAAAGAATCGACCAAAGCAAAAACAGAAATGATTGCAAAAACTCCCACACTCACTCCCAATAGGGATAAAAAGGCTCGCAATTTATTCCCAAACAGTGCTTGAATGGCAAACCGTAAACTTTCTTTAAATATTTTAAATATACTCATCAATATAAATCTCTTGTAAATATAAAGATTCTGACCCAGAATAACCTTCTTAAAGGCTATAATCAAAACTTTAGCTGTGAAGATCTCAAGTATGTAGAGCTTCACATAAATTGTGGAAATAAATTTAAAATTTGAGTCTCTATTAACGATATTATTTAAAGTGAATTTTTACTTTTGCTAAAGTATTAAGCATCTCAAAATTAAAGCTTTGAAAAAAATTCAAAACGCCCTTATCTCGGTTTACCATAAAGACCGACTAGAACCGATAATTAAAGAGTTAAATCGCTTAGATGTAACTATTTACTCGACCGGTGGAACACAAAAATTTATTGAAGACGCGGGTGTCCCTGTTGTGCCTGTTGAAAACTTAACGAGTTTTCCATCGATCCTTGGTGGTCGAGTTAAAACCCTTCACCCTAATGTTTTTGGAGGGATTTTAGCACGAAGACATGAATCTGGAGATCTAGAACAACTAAGACAATACAAGATCCCTGAAATTGATCTAATTATTGTCGATTTATATCCTTTTGAAGATACGGTTGCTTCGGGTGCAGAAGAACAAGATATTATCGAAAAAATAGACATTGGAGGGATTTCTTTAATTCGTGCCGCTGCAAAGAATTTCAGAGACACACTTATCGTCCCGTCACGAGAAGAGTATTTAGAAACCCTTGAAATCTTGAAATCGCAAGAAGGGGCAACATCATTAGAGCAAAGAAAAGCTTTTGCAAGTAAAGCCTTCAACATCTCTTCACATTATGATACCGCCATCTTCAATTATTTCAACGACGGCTCTATTACTACCTTAAAGCAGAGCATTCAAGAATCTAAAAAACTTCGCTACGGGGAAAACCCGCATCAAGAAGGCACCTTTTACGGTAAACTTGACGACATGTTTGACCAACTTAATGGGAAAGAATTGTCCTACAACAATTTACTAGATGTAGATGCTGCTGTAAACCTAATGTCTGAATTCAAAGACACAACGTTTGCCATTCTAAAGCATAACAATGCATGCGGTCTTGCATCACGAGAAAATTTAATTGAGGCATGGAAAGACGCACTTGCGGCAGATCCTGTTTCAGCTTTTGGTGGGGTGTTGATAACTAATAAAAAAGTTAACACTGAAACCGCCGAAGAAATTCATAAATTGTTCTTCGAAGTGATTATCGCTCCGGCTTACGATGAGGCTGCTTTAGAATTACTGAAAACAAAGAAAAATCGCGTCGTTCTTGTACAAAAAGAAGTGAAATTGCCGAGCAAAACAGTTCGTACGATATTAAACGGTGTCCTGGAGCAAAACAAAGATTCGAAAATAGATGCCCCAACTGACATGAAAGATGTCTGTAAGGTATTGGCTACCGAAGAACAAAAAATTGATTTAGCCTTTGCTTCCAAGCTTTGTAAAAACACCAAATCAAACACCATTATTTTTGCTAAGAACAAGCAATTATTTTCAAGTGGTGTAGGACAAACATCTCGGGTAGATGCACTAAAACAAGCGATTGTTAAAGCAAAAGCCTTTGGATTTGATCTTGATGGATCTGTAATGGCATCTGATGCATTTTTCCCGTTCCCTGATTGTGTAGAACTGGCAAATAATGAAGGCATCAAAGCTGTGATTCAACCTGGAGGCTCTATCAAAGATCAATTGTCTATTGATTATTGTAACGATCACAACATGGCAATGGTGTTCACTGGCACAAGACACTTTAAACATTAAAATAGACGTTTCCCAACCGACACGAATAAAAGTGTCTTGTTGCAAACTTTACTAATACATTAAACCTAAGAGCTCATGGGACTGTTAGACTTCATGACACAAGACATTGCCATTGATTTGGGAACTGCAAACACACTGATCATACACAATGATAAAGTTGTTGTTGATCAGCCGTCTATTGTTGCTATAGATCGTAAATCTGAAAAGGTTATTGCGGTTGGAAAGAGAGCGCAACAAATGCATGGCAAGTCTCACAAAGGAATCAAAACCATTAGACCGCTTAAAGATGGTGTAATTGCAGACTTTGGTGCATCTGAACAAATGATCAGAGAGTTGGTTCGAACGATACCAAACCTTCGAAATAAGTTCTTCTCTCCATCGCTCAGAATGGTTATTTGTATACCCTCTGGAATCACTCAAGTAGAAGAACGAGCTGTAAAAGACTCTGCTGAGCAAATTGGGGCAAAAGAAGTGTACTTAATTCACGAACCAATGGCGGCGGCTATTGGTATTGGTATTGATGTTCTGGAACCAAAAGGCAACATGATTATTGACATAGGTGGAGGGACTACCGAAATCGCTGTTCTTGCCTTAGGGGGGATTGTCTGTGACAAATCAATTAAAGTTGCCGGTGATGTCTTTACAAGCGACATCGTTTACTACATGAGAACCCAACATAACTTGTACGTAGGTGAACGAACGGCTGAAAAAATCAAAATCCATGTAGGATCTGCCACAGAAGAACTCGATAACCCTCCTGAGGACTATCCGGTTCAAGGTCGTGATTTGATGACTGGTAAACCAAAACAGATTACAGTTTCGAGTGGAGAGATTGCGAAAGCGCTCAACAAGTCAATCATTCAAGTTGAAGATGCAGTAATGCAGGCTCTAGCAATGACACCTCCTGAACTCGCTGCCGACATATACAATACAGGGATTTATCTTGCTGGTGGTGGATCGATGCTCAGAGGTTTAGATAATCGAATTTCTAAAAAAACAGAACTTCCCGTTTATGTTGCTGAAGACCCTTTAAGAGCAGTTGTAAGAGGAACTGGTATTGCACTCAAAAATGTAGAATCATTCAGCTTCTTAATGAAGTAGAATTTACGACATCTCATGCGCAACTTATTTGCATTTCTCTACAAGCATCACGTCTTTTTGGTGTTTATTCTACTAGAGATTACTGCTATTGGAACATTGATTCAAAGCCATCACTATCAAGGTTCTCAATTTGCTAGTTCTGCAAGGTTGTGGTCTGGGACTTTACTGGAGCATTTTGAAAATTCTATCGACTACTTTACGCTTAAAAAAGTAAACCAATTACTGGTTGAAGAAAATGCTCAATTGAGAACCAAATCAGTCCCTGCAAATAAACCCAACAAAATTAACCCAGCAGACATCTACCAATATACATCTGCCAAGGTCATAAAAAACTCTTACAACAAACGAAACAACTATTTAACGCTCAATAAGGGCAGTTTACATGGGCTTGAAAAGGGAATGGGAGTCTGTGTCAATAAAGGTGTCGTAGGAATTATTCGAGATGTTTCAACGCACTATGCCACTGTAATGAGTTTGTTAAACAAACACAGTGTAATAAGTACACGATTTACAAAGTCAAATCATTTTGGCGAAATTGTTTGGGATGGTAAATCACATCGGTTTGCACAATTGAGATCAATTGAAAAATACGTAAATGTGTCTGTTGGAGACACCTTAATTACCAACAGCTTTTCTAGCATTTTCCCTGAAGGAATTCTACTAGGAACTGTTCATAGATTTGAAAGAGATGATACCGAAAACTTTTACAAAATAGAAGTTGACTTAAGTGTGGATTACAGCAGACTAGACTACGTATACATCATCAAAAATCCCTTGACTAATGAACGGTTAGAATTGGAATCTAAACTCACACAAAATGAGTAAAACACTCCTTCACATAAAGCGGTTTTTCATTCTAACGACCTTACAAATTACCGTATTGAATAACATACAAATTAGTGGGTATTTAAATCCCTATATCTACATCCTTTTCATCATGCTTCTCCCTCCAAAGATACCTAAGACTTTAGTATTAAGCTTCGCTTTTATACTAGGCTTTACCATCGATGTCTTCGAAAATAGTTACGGGATTCATGCAGCTGCATCGGTTTTATTAGCCTATGCAAGACCTACGGTATTATCCTTAGTTTCTGTAAAGGGTGGAGAAGATTTAGAAACTATTGGAATCAAGCAATTACGGTTTGGAAGATTCTTTACATATTCTGGGATTTTATGCTTACTACATCACTTTACTCTTTTTTATCTAGAAGCCTTTCGCCTCAATGAATTTATGGACACTTTTGGACGGGCAATACTGAGTACAATCATCAGCATGCTCATCATACTTATGATTGAATCCGTTCGTTCAAATTCGAACAAATAAGATGAGTAGAAGCAAATTTAGCAATCGACGCGTTTTTTTTTATTTCTTGTTTGGAGCAAGCACGTTACTTTTGCTCATCATACTCTTTAGAATTCAACTGTTAGATGAGTCCTACAAATTATCGGCAAATAACAATGTAATCAAAGCGGCAACGGTATACCCAGAGAGAGGGTATATCTATGATCGAAATGGGGAACTGTTGGTCAGCAATCAAAGAGCTTACGACCTTATGGTTACGCCGAGACAAGTAAAAACAATTGATACCCTAAACTTCTGCAATATTATAGGGATTGAAAAGCCTTTTTTTGACAAACGACTCTCTAGAGCTAAAAACTATTCAATACATAGAACCTCTATATTTTTAAAAGAAATCTC
>Ga0209197_1000098_pt1 | contig 61706 bp, 45 predicted proteins | sample COGITO_mtgs_1105_4_FD_184802 | JGI IMG/M metagenome (GOLD analysis project Ga0209197, IMG submission 184802) | Pelagic marine microbial communities from North Sea - COGITO_mtgs_110512 (SPAdes) (version 2) | ecosystem: Environmental > Aquatic > Marine > Epipelagic ... | reverse complement strand
TATGGTAGAGGCTCTAATGGAAGAAATTGAGAAGCAATTAAACTACTTTACAACGCACAAAGAATTTAGACCAGAACAAACTACAGTTTTATGGGATGCAGACTTAAAGCAAACTAAAACTATGCGAACAAAGGAGTTTGAAGCAGATTATCGTTTTATCTCTGAGCCAGACTTACCTTTTGTTTCTATAAAAGAGATTGTAGAAAGTATAAATATTGATGCAAGTGCATTGCCTTATGCTGTAGAAACGGTATTAATTAAAGGAGGTGTTTTACCACAAGATGCAAAGTTTTTTACCGCAGATGCCATTCGTTCTAAAATATTTATGACGATTAACAATGTTATCCAAGATGCCTCTTTTGTTGCAAAAACATTGGTAAATAATATGGATGCAGATGGATATCAAAACATTCATAATGTAGCAGACTTAATTGCTATTTTTCAGTTATTTAAAGCAGATAAAATTACGTCTGTTTTGGTTCAAAATGCAATTACATCGTATTTAAAAGAACCTACTTTCGATTACAAAAAGTACTTTGATGAAAATACGATTTCCCAGGATAAAATTACGGATGCAATTGCAACAGTAATCTTTGAAAATGAAGCAATTTCAAATGATATTAAAAAGGGAAACCAAGGAAAGGCAGGAATTCTTGTTGGTAAAGTTATTGCTATTATTGGAAAAGGAGCGTCAGGGAAAGTAATTCGTGAGGGTGTTTTAAAAGCAATTAGCGAAAAAGGAGCTATTAGCGATTCGACAATAGTAGTTAGCGAAAAGATGGTAGCAAATAGCGAACAACTAAAAGAGAAAAGCCAACAATCAATTGCTAAAAGTCAGCAGCCAGTTATTATCAAAGAAGAATATAGAACACATAAAATATCTGATTTATCAGAAGCATCCATTACAGAAAAAGTAACTTTATCTGGTTGGGTTTCGAGTTTTAGAGATCACGGAGAATTGATGTTTATCGATTTAAGAGATTCAAGTACACAGATTTTTCAAGTGCGTTTAAGTAGAGAGTCATTTCCTAATCTAGACGAGTTGGTAAAATTAAAAGCAGAATCTGTTATCGCGGTTACAGGAATTGTTACTCAAAGAAGAGAAGACGACTATAATGCGGGTTTAAGAACCGGTAAATTAGAATTAGAAACTTCTGACTTAGAGATTTTAAATCTATCTAAAACTTTACCTTTTGAAATTAAAAGAGCTTTTAAAAGTAATGAGAAAGTCCGTTTTGAATACAAGTTTTTAGACCATAGAAATGATGAGGTACGGCGCGCAATTGTAAATAGACATAAAGTAATAAAACTACTACGTGATATCTTAGACGAAGAAGAATTTTTAGAAATCGAAACGCCTATTTTAACTGCTGGAACAGACGAAGGAGCAAGAGAATTTATTGTGCCAACAAGAAAACAGGCTGGTTCTTTTTATACATTACCACAAGCACCACAGCAATTTAAGCAGATGTTAATGGTAGGCGGATTTGAAAAATATTTTCAAATTGCCCGTTGTTTTAGAGATGAAGATTCTCGAGGAGACCGTCAGCCAGAATTTACACAGTTAGATATTGAAATGGCGTACGCAAGTATGCAACAAATCATTGATTTAAATACTAAAATGTTTAATGAAGTGGTACGAAAAATCTATGGTAAAAAATGGATTTTATATCCATTCGAAGTAATTACTTATAAAAATGCCATGGATAAATATGGTTGTGATAGACCAGATTTACGCTATGGATTGCAAATGCAAGACATTACAGACATTGTTAAGGATACAACTTTTCAAGTTTTTAGCAAGCCAATCGATGCAGGTGGCATTGTAAAATGTATTAAGGTTTCTGCAAAAGAGCAAGGAAATAAAAGAATGTCTAAAGGGCAAATTGAAAACCTAACGGCAATTGCTCAGCAAAACGGATTGGGCGGATTGGCCTACATCATCGTGAATGAAAATGATTTACAATCGCCAATTATTAAGTTTTTAGGCGAAGAGATAGCAGCAAATATTATAAAAGTTACAGATGCGCAACTGGGTGATATTGTGTTTTTCTCTGCAGCAGATTATGCAACAGCAAATAAGGCATTAGATGCGGTTCGTCAAGAAATGGGACGTATTTTAAAGTTAATCAACCCTAAAGAGTTAAGACCTGCTTGGGTAGTTGACTTCCCGATGTTTGAAAAAACAGAGGAAGGTAGATGGACATTTACGCACAATCCTTTTTCTATGCCAGCAATCTATGACTTAGAGAAGCATATGAAGGGAGAAGAAGAAGAGATAGGAACTATTATAGCTCAACAATACGATTTAATCTTAAACGGTTTTGAAATTGGTGGTGGTTCTGTACGTGCACATAAATCAGAAATTCTAGAAGCAACCTATAAAAATATGGGTTATAATAAAGAAGAGATGATGAGGAGTGTTGGCACTATGCATAAAGCGTTTCAATATGGTGCACCGCCGCACGGAGGAATTGCTTGGGGTGTTGACCGCTTAATGATGATTTTAGAAAAGAAAGCATCTATTAGAGAGGTAATGGCATTTCCGAAAACAGGTTCGTCAGAAGATTTATTATTTAATGCGCCCTCAATTTTGTCGGACAAGAAGGTAGAAGAAATGAATGTTCGCATCATCCGAAAATAAATTTAAATACATGAAACAGAAGTATCACAAATAATCTAGTATAAAGGTTGTCTAATTTAAAAATCTAACCTATTTTTGTTCCAGTATGAGTATAACAACAAAAAATACATGGTGGTGGAACTCTCTTAATTCATAAGTGAGAACTAATCCTATATTTAAAATATAAAAAAGGCTTATCTCACGATAAGCCTTTTTCAATTCTATAAAATGAAGAATATACATTTCAAAACAATTCATAAAACAAAAATTGCAGACACTATAACGCCTGTGGGCTTGTATTTGCGGTTTAGAGACCAATATGCTAACACGCTTTTACTAGAAAGTTCAGATTATCACAGTAAAGAAGAGAGCTTTTCTTTTATTGCTATTGAACCAATAGTGAGTATGAAAGTAGACGATTATCAGTTTACAGTTTCTCATAAAGGTATTCAAACTGAGCGCCAACCAATTGATAAAAATTTTTATCAGTTATTTGATAAATTCACGAATTCTATAGCATTAGATTGCCCAGCAGAATTAAAATCCTTTAATGGTTTGTACGGGTATACAACGTTCGATTCCGTTCAGTATTTCGAAAACATAAAATTTACAAATAAGAAAGCACCATCTGCCATTCCAGAAATGCAATATAGTTTCTATCGATTTATTATTGCCATTAATCATTTTAATGATGAAATGACCTTGATAGAAAACATAGAAGAAGGCACAGAATCTCGTATTAAAGAGGTGCAAACCATTATAGATGCGCAAGCGTTTAATACTCAGAAATTCGAAATCGTAGGAGAGGAGACTTCAAATGTTACTGGAGAAGAATTTAAAGAATATGTGCGGAAAGCAAAATCACATTGTAAAAGGGGTGATGTTTTTCAATTGGTCTTATCACGCCAATTCCAACAAGAATTTAAGGGAGACGAGTTTAATGTATATAGAGCATTGCGTTCTATTAACCCTTCACCTTATTTGTTTTATTTTGATTACGGAAGCTTCAAGTTAATGGGCTCTTCGCCAGAAGCACAGATTAAAATTTCAGAAGGTAAAGCAACGATTAATCCAATTGCTGGTACGTTTAGAAGAACGGGTGATATGGCAGAAGATCTAAAATTAGGTAAGAAATTATCTGAAGATAAAAAGGAAACTGCAGAACATGTAATGTTGGTAGATTTGGCGCGTAATGATTTAAGCAAGCATGCGGATAATGTGACTGTGGAGGTATTTAAAGAAGTGCAATATTTTAGTCACGTAATTCATTTAGTTTCTACTGTTCGAGGAAAAATTAAATGCAATCCGATTGAAATTGTTGGAGATACGTTTCCGGCAGGAACCTTAAGTGGTGCTCCAAAATATAAGGCAATGGAACTGATTAATAAATATGAAAATCAAACACGTGGTTTTTATGGTGGTGCAGTTGGTATTATTGGTGTAGATGGTTCTGTTAATTTGGCAATTGCCATTCGCTCTTTTGTAAGTAAAAATAATGTATTGTATTCGCAGGCTGGTGCAGGAATAGTGATTCATTCAGACGAAGCAAAAGAATTACAAGAAGTAAATAATAAGTTAGCAGCGTTAAAGAAAGCGTTGTTTTTAGCAGAGGATATTTAAGAATAGCTTTTTGTTTTTCGCAGTTAGCATTTTGCTAAAAACGAAGAATCAAAAGCCAAAAGCTTTTAAAATGAAAATATTAATTTTAGACAATTACGATTCCTTTACCTACAATTTAGTCCATATGGTGGAGAAAATTACAGGAAATTTTCCTGTAGTTTTTAGAAACGATGAAATAAGTATTGAAGCCGTAGGAAATTATGATGTGATTATGCTGTCTCCAGGGCCTGGAATACCCAATGAAGCAGGAATTTTAAAAGATGTAATTAAAAGATACGCAGGTATTAAACCAATTTTTGGTGTGTGTTTGGGTTTGCAGGCAATTACAGAAGTTTTTGGCGGAACCATCATCAATTTAGAAGATGTGTTTCACGGAGTTGCAACAGAAATGCGCATTACAGATAAAGATGCCGTTATTTTTAAAGATGTTCCAGAAACGTTTTTAGCAGCACGTTACCATTCTTGGGCGGCCACAGATGAGGGGTTTCCAGAAGAAATTCAGGTTACAGCGAGAGATGAAGATGGTTTGATTCAAGCAATTCAGCATAAAATATATCCAATTTCAGCAGTTCAGTTTCATCCAGAATCTATTTTAACAGATGTTGGAGAGCAGTTATTGAGAAACTTTATAAATAGTGTTAAAAAGTAATAAAGTAAGGAGTTTATAAAGTTTAGCAATAACTTTGTATTAGCTCCTCATTACTTTCAAATTTTTAGAATTTAATTCAAATGAAAGCAATTTTAAATAAATTATATAAGCACGAGAGATTGTCTAAATCTGAAGCAACACAGGTCTTAAAAGACATTGCATTAGAACAATACAATGCTGCTCATTTGGCTTCATTTATGACGGTCTTTATGATGCGTCCTATTACAGCAGACGAACTTTCTGGTTTTAGAAATGCATTGAAAGAATTGTCTATAAAAGTAGATTTATCAGATTACAATACTATTGATATTGTTGGGACTGGTGGAGATGGAAAAAATACTTTTAATATCTCTACACTAACTTCTTTTATTGTAGCAGGAACAGGACAAAAAGTAGCAAAACACGGTAATTACTCTGTCTCTTCGCAATCTGGATCTTCAGATATGTTAGAAAGTTTTGGATATAATTTCACAAATAAAGAAAGTGTACTGAGAGAACATTTAGAGAAAGCAAATATTTGTTTTTTACATGCTCCAAAATTTCATCCAGCAATGAAAGCAGTTGGCCCAACGAGAAAAGCATTGGCTTTAAAAACTTTTTTTAACATGCTTGGCCCTTTGGTAAACCCGAGTTCTCCTAAGAATCATATGCTTGGAACTTTTAATTTAGAAATTGCACGTTTGTACAATTATATTTTGCAGGAAGAAAATGTCAATTACGGCATTGTGCATGCTTTAGATGGTTATGATGAAATCTCGTTAACAAGCGGATTTAAATTTTTTACTAAAAAAGGAGAACAAATTATAAACCCAGAAGATTTAGGTCAAAAGAGAATACAGCAATCAGAAATATTTGGTGGAAACTCTATAGCAGATGCAGCAAAAATTTTCAAGTCTATTTTAGCAGGAAACGGAACGGAAGCTCAAAATAATGTTGTGCTAACAAATGCCGCTTTCGCTTTAAAAATTGTAGATGAAACAAAGAGTTTTGAAACTGCCTTTAGTGAGGCAAAAGATTCACTTTTTGGTCTGAAAGCGAAACTAACATTAGAGAAATTAGTGAGTATTTAAAATGGAAAAAAAGAAAAATAGTTTAATCTCAATTATACCTGCCTTTTTATTAATGGGAACCGCAGTTGGTATTCAAACAACAAATATTCTAAGAGATACGGTAATAGGACTCATTGTAGGAATCATCGTTTACTTTTTTTTAAAGCATAGAAATAAAATAATTAATAATAAAAAGTCATAAAATGACCATTTTAGATAAAATAATAGCGTTTAAGAAGACAGAAATTGCTAAGATTAAGGCAGAGGTGCATATTAAGAAATTAGTTGAAAGTCCAAATTTTGGAAGAGAAGTTTTTTCATTAAAAAAATCTTTGTTAGAAGTTGGTTCAACAGGTATTATTGCCGAGTTCAAGCGCCAATCTCCGTCTAAAGGAATAATTAATGATACTGCAACGATTGCAGATGTAACTAGCGGATATTTAGATGCAAATGTTGCTGCACAATCAATTTTAACAGATACTTCTTTTTTTGGAGGATCGATGGCAGACTTGATGGAAGCAAGAGTTATCAATCAACAAAAACCAATTTTAAGAAAAGATTTCATTGTAGACGGGTTTCAAATTGTAGAGGCAAAAGCCATTGGTGCAGATGTGATACTATTAATTGCTGCTTGTTTAACTTCTGAAGAATTAAAAAACTACGGAAACTTAGCAACAGATTTAGGATTGGAAGTGCTGTATGAAGTGCATACGCAAGAAGATTTAGATAAAATTAATGATTTAGATAATAAAATCATTGGAATTAACAATCGAAATTTAAATACTTTTGAAGTTGATTTAGAGAATTCTATTAAACTATCAAATCAGATTCCTAACAGTAGTTTAAAGATTTCTGAAAGTGGAATTTCAGATCCAAAAATTATTATGGGTCTAAAAGAATATGGTTTTCAAGGGTTTTTAATAGGAGAAACCTTTATGAAACAAGAGAACCCTGGTGAGGCTTGTCTAGAATTTATTAGTCAAATAAGATAGTTATGAAACTAAAAGTTTGCGGAATGAAATACGTAGAAAACATCCAACAAGTTGCAGCATTGCAGCCAGATTATTTGGGTTTTATTTTCTACGAAAAATCGAAAAGAAATTTTGAAGGAATCATTCCAGAACTTCCAAAGTCAGTCAAAAAGACAGGTGTCTTTGTGAATGAAATGCTTGAGATTGTAATTTCTATGGTTGAAGAATATCGCTTAGAAGCTATTCAATTGCATGGCGATGAATCTGCAGGCTATGTGTTAACATTACAAAATCAATTAGAAGAGCGAAGGGCTTTATTTATCGAAGAGAATAAGCACATAAAAAAGAAAAAAAATCAACATTTTATCTCTGAGAAGAATGTTGAAATTATCAAGGTTTTCGGAATTAAAGATGCATTTGATTTTGATGTTTTAAAACCATATTTAGATCTTGTGGATTTCTTTTTATTCGATACGAAAGGAGAAGAAAGAGGAGGGAACGGAACTAAATTCGATTGGAAAGTATTAGAAAATTATCCATTTGAAAAGCCTTTCTTTTTAAGTGGAGGAATTGGTCTAGAGGATGTTGAAGGAGTTCATGAAATAATTAATTCAGAATTACCAATACATGCATTAGATGTAAATAGTAAATTTGAAAGTACACCAGGAAGGAAGAAAATAGAGGAATTAAATAAGTTTAAACAAGGTTTAAAGGTTTAATTGTTGAAATATTGCAACGAATTAACAAGCATATGATTACACAAAATAAAGATATGAAATCAAAATTTCACCCAGACAAAAACGGATATTTCGGACAATTTGGAGGTGCGTTTATTCCAGAATTGTTGCATCCAAATGTGCAAGAATTAGCAGATAATTATATTCAAATTATCGAATCTTCAGCATTTCAGATAGAATATAAAGACTTGTTAAAAGAGTATGTTGGTAGACCCACACCTTTGTATTTAGCAAAAAGGTTATCAGAAAAATATGGTGCTCATATTTATTTAAAACGTGAAGACCTATGTCATACCGGTGCGCATAAAATTAATAATACTGTTGGTCAGATTTTAATAGCTAAGAAGCTAGGTAAAACTAAAATTATTGCTGAAACAGGTGCTGGGCAGCACGGTGTTGCAACTGCTACAGTTTGCGCATTAATGGGATTAGAATGCACCGTTTTTATGGGCGAAAAAGACATCGTACGTCAGGCACCAAATGTTACTAGGATGAAAATGTTAGGAGCAAAAGTAGTGCCCGCAACCAGTGGTTCTAAAACACTAAAAGATGCAACAAACGAAGCAATTCGTTATTGGATTCAGCATCCAGAAACTTTTTATCTAATTGGTTCTGTTGTTGGTCCTGCACCACACCCAGATATGGTAGCACGTCTACAAGCTATTATTTCAGAAGAAATGAAATGGCAATTAAAAGAGAAGACAGGAAAAGAAAATCCAGATACAATTATTGCTTGTGTTGGGGGAGGTTCTAACGCTGCTGGTGCTTTTTATCACTACTTAGATGATGAAAATGTAGAGTTAATTGCTGTTGAAGCAGCAGGTTTGGGAGTACATTCTGGTGAGAGTGCTGCAACTTCTCAATTAGGGCAGGTTGGTATTATTCATGGAAGCAAGACGATATTAATGCAAGATGAATATGGGCAAATTGTAGAGCCTTATTCGATATCTGCAGGTTTAGATTATCCTGGAGTTGGTCCTTTGCATGCTTTTTTATATGAAAGTGGTAGAGCAAAATTTATGAGTGCTACAGATCAAGAAGCATTAGATGCCGCTTTTGAATTGACCAAGATAGAAGGAATTATTCCGGCTTTAGAAACAGCGCATGCTTTGGCGGTTTTAGATAAAATTACGTTTAGAAAAGATCAAGTTGTTGTTGTAAATTTATCAGGTAGAGGAGACAAAGATTTAGAGATTTATACAAAATATTTAGAAGCATAAAGAAAGATGAATAGTAATATAGTACACATTGAAAAAGAGCTAACAGACTTAAGAAATCAATTAAAAAATCATTCTCTATATAAGAGACTCAATACTTTAGAAGATGTACAGACATTTATGTCGCTGCATGTTTTTGCAGTGTGGGATTTTATGTCGCTTTTAAAAGCAATACAGATTAATTTAACATGTGTTTCAATTCCTTGGATGCCTGTTAAGAATGCTGAATTAGCACGTTTTATTAATGAGATTGTGGTAGCTGAAGAGAGTGATCATGATGCACACGGAGTGGTTAAAAGTCATTATGAAATGTATTTAGATGCGATGGCTGAAGTACACGCAGATCCAAGTAAAATGAATAATTTTTTGGAAACTTTACAATCCAATGTTTCTATAGGAAAAGCATTAGAAAGTTTAGAAGTACCAAATGCAGTAAAAGAGTTTTTAAGCTTTACGTTTGATATTATAAAAACAGATAAAACACATTTAATTGCTGCTTCCTTTACTTTTGGAAGAGAAGATGTAATACCAGATATGTTTATAAGTATTATTGACAAAGCTACGCTTGAAAACAATAAATCATATGATAGTTTTAATTACTATTTAAAGAGGCATATTGAATTGGATGGTGATGAACACGGCCCCTTATCTTTAAGAATGATTGAAGAATTATGTGGTAACGATCCACAAAAATGGGAAGAAGTTTTAGAGACTGGCAAGAGAGCATTGGAATTAAGAATTAATTTATGGAGTGCCATTGAACAACAATTAAATGCATAATTTAAAATAGGAATATGAATTCGATTCAAGAATTACTTCAGAAAAAAGATAAAAATGTATTGTCTATTTATTTTACTTGTGGGTATCCTAATTTAGAAGATACCACCAATGTAATTTCAGCATTAGGAGAGAGTGGTGTAGATTTTATAGAAGTTGGTTTGCCTTACTCAGACCCTTTGGCAGACGGGCCGACTATTCAAAAAAGTAGTCATGAAGCTTTAGAAAATGGGATTAATTTAGATGTTATTTTTGAGCAATTAAAAACTATTAAAGAAACAAATAAGACTCCGTTAATAGCAATGGGCTATTTGAATCAGTTATTGAAATATGGTGAAGATAAATTCTGTCAAGCGTGCGTAGATTGCGGTATAGATACTGTAATTCTTCCAGATTTACCTATGGTAGAGTTTGAAAATCACTACAGACAACTCTTTGATAAATATGGACTTACAAACATTTTTTTAATAACACCTCATACATCAGAAGACCGAATTAGAAAGATAGATTCCTATTCTAAGGTATTTATTTATGTAGTTGCATCTGCATCCATTACCGGTGCAAAAGGAGAAATTTCTAGTAATCAAATTGGTTATTTCAAGAGAATACGTGCAATGAATTTGCAAAGTAAATTAATTATAGGTTTTGGTATCTCTGATAAAACTACTTTTAATACTGCTTGTTCTTATGCAAATGGAGCCATTGTAGGTTCTGCTTTTATAAAGCATTTAGGAACTAATGGAATAGGGAAAATAGATGATTTTATAAAACCAATTATTTCTTAAACAAAAAAAGGCAAAACTTAGTAAGTTTCGCCTTTTTTATAAATTCTAAAATTGCTTAGTTAACGCTAATTAGATGTATATCAAAAATCAATACTGCTCCACCTGGAATGCTAGAACGTCCGTTAATTCCATATCCTAAATTATAAGGAATTAATAACATTCCTTCTCCACCTTCTTTAAAAAGTTGAATTCCTTCTGTCCATCCCGGGATTACCTGGTTCAACCCAAAAGAAATACCAGCATCACTGCTTTGGTCAAAAGTATTTCCGTCTAAAAAATATCCTTTGTAAGCAACTGTAACGTTAGAAGAGCCTGTAGGTCTTGCTCCAGAACCACCATTATCAATCACGTAATATAATCCAGAATTAGTTCTAGTTGCATCTAAATCATTAGCCTCTATGTACGCAATAATATCTTCTTCTGTCTGAGGTTCAAAGTTTGTGTCTTTAGCACATGATGTAAAAATAAATATTGAAAAAATAATATATAAATAAAATTTCATTTCGTGTTTTTTAGATTTTAGGCGAATATACTCTGATTATTTTAATAAACCTTTTCTCCGTTTAAATAAGTTGAAACAGCATTCGTTTTAGGAATTTCACTTCCTTCAACTTTCATTATATCTTGATTCAAAAGAACAAAGTCTGCAAATTTTCCAACTTCGATGCTTCCTTTTTCATCTTCTTCAAAATTTGAGAACGCAGCCCAAATAGTCATTCCTTTTAAAGTCTCTTCTCTTGTTAATGCATTCTCTATTTGAAACCCATTTTTCGGGTAATTGTCTGTATCTTTTCTAATAGTTGCCGCGTAAAAAGTTAAAAACGGATTTACCTGTTCTACAGGAAAATCTGTACCTAGAGCAATTTTTCCATAGGTGTTTAATAGTTTTTTGAATGCGTAGGCACCCTTCATTCTTTTTGCTCCAACGCGGTCTCCTGCCCAATACATATCTGAAGTAGCGTGTGTTGGTTGCACCGAAGGTAGAATATTATCAAAATGATTAAAATCTTCTTCAGAAATTATTTGCGCATGTTCAATTCTCCAGCGTCTATTCTTACTGTCTTTTAATACTTCCTTGTAGGTTTTTAACAACCAGCTATTTGTAGAATCTCCGATGGCATGTGTATTCATTTGATAGTCTGAAGCTGCAATTTGTTTTGCAATTTCTTGATATCTTTCTGGCGGATAAATTAAGGCTCCAAAATGATTTTCTCTATCTGAATATGGAGTACGCATTGCAGCACCTCTAGAACCTAAAGCTCCATCTCCATAAATCTTAAAAGAACGCACATTTAACTTGTCTGTTTTTACAATTCCTTTTTTTATGTAGTAATCAATTTGTGCTTGTTTGTCTCCAGAGATCATTGCGTATACACGCATTTTTAAACTTTTAGCTTTTTGTAAACTATCTATTAGCTCTATAGTATTCCTGTCTAACCCTGCATCATCAACAGTTGTTAATCCGTATGAAAAGGCTATTTTTTGAGCATCTAATAAACCTTGAATTGCTTCTTTATTTGAGGTCTTTGGGAATTTAATAAAGTCCATCGCTGCATCAATTAAAATACCAGTGAGTTTACCGTTTTTTAAAATGATTTCTCCACCAGAGACCTTTGTGTTTTCTGTAATACCAGCCATATTAATTGCTACCTGATTTACCAATAAAGCATGTCCATCAACTCTACCAACAGCTACAGGAATTTTGGGAAATAAAGAATCTAGCTTTTCTTTAGTTGGAAACTCCTTTAGTTCCCAATCGTTTTGATCCCAACCGCGCCCTGTAATAAAAGTATTATTTTTTTCTTTTTGAAAAGCGACAAGCTTCTCTAATACCTCATCGTAACTTTTAGTGCCTTCTAAAGAAACTTTTTGCTGCTGCAAGCCCATTCTATAAAAATGACAATGAGCATCTATCAATCCAGGAACTATGGTTTTATTTTCTGCATCTACAATTTTATCAGATTGATACCTGCCTGTAATTTCTTCATTTTTTCCAACAGCTATAAATACTCCATCTTTAATGGCAAAAGCTTCTGCTTTATCAAAACTAGTATTTACCGTATAGGTATTTGAATTGATTACAATTAAATCTACTTTTTCTTTACTACATGAAATAAGAGTGAGTATAGTAACGAGGAGTAAAAGGTTTTTTTTCATTTTTTTGAGTCTTTAATTTAGGAGTTTATATATATGATATAAGTGCAATACATCAATACAAATTGAAGCGGAATTCGAATAAAAGCTATTTTTTTAGAACCAATAGCTGGCCTAACCTTCGTTGCATCCCAAATATGAATGGGTAGAAAAATAAGTAATAAAATAAAGATTCCTATAGCTGCATTTTTTATGGTTGTGTCGAAAAAAAGACCCAGGCCTAAAAGAAACTCTAGTAATCCAAAAACATAATTTATGGTTAGCTTTGGTAAAAAATCAGGAATAAAATTCTTAAAGAAACTCGGTCTAATGATGTGCATAATTCCTGCAAAACAAAAAAGGATTCCAAAAAGAATTCTTAAAAAAAGTACAGCGGTTTGCATGGTATTTATGGTTTTACTGAAACGTTATTATATAGGTATTTATCCATTAAATATACAATACTTGCCATAGACGCACTTCCTAATTCTAGCTCACGTTTATTAACTTTATCGAAAGTATCTCTGCTTGTATGATGATAATCAAAATAACGCTGGCTATCCGGTCTGTATCCAACTAAGGTTACATCTTCTCCTTTTAAAGGAGCGATATCTGCGCCAGAACCGCCGGCTTTTATATCGTGTAAACCGTAAGGAGATAAAAGTTTTTTCCAGCTTTGTAATAATTTTGTATTCGATGCATTTGCTTGAATAGAAAAGCCTCTTGGTGTATGTCCGCCAGCGTCAGATTCTAAACCACCAATATGATTTTCTTTATTAAGTTTTGCCAATTCTGCATATTTCTTTGCACCACGTGTTCCGTTTTCTTCATTCATAAAAAATACAATTCGAATGGTGTTTTTTGGTCTAATATTATTTTTTTTAAATAAATAAGCAACTTCTAAAGATTGCACAATACCTGTGCCATCATCATGAGCTCCTTCTCCCAGGTCCCAGGAATCTAAATGGCCACCAACAACAAAAATATTTTTTGGAGTCTCTATTCCTCTAATTTCACCAACAACATTAAAAGAAGGTGCCTCTTTCAACGTTTTACAATCTTGTTTAAAGTAGAATTTTAAAGTCGGATTTTTCTTTAAATCTGCACTTAGTATATTTGCAGCCTTGCTACTAATTGCCGCAGCAGGAATGTACTGTTCTTGTGGTAAATCATTATACGTCATGGTTCCTGTATGTGGAAAATCATCTACGGAATTAGTCATAGAGCGCACAATTACACCTTTAGCTCCAAATACCCCACAAATCGCAGCACCTTGCACTCTTTGATCTACACAACCACCATATGCACTAAATGTATTAATTAAAGTAGTATCAAATGATCTGTTGAAGAATACAATTTTGCCTTTCATTTTTTCACCTAAATCCTTTGCTTCTTCTAGAGACTTCACTTCTATAACTTCAGCTAAAACGCCTGCATTAGGTGTTGCTATAGAAAAGCCCAAAGCACAAATTGGTACGTTTTTTTGTATTCCGTTTACAGAATACATTGCAATTTCTTTTTCTCCCCGCACCCAATGTGGCACCATTACTGGCTGAAGCCAAACAGAGTCTAAACCAATTGTATTCATTAATTTCTCTCCCCAAACAACAGCTTTAGCCGCCTCTGGCGAACCTGACAATCTACCGCCAATATTCTGAGTTAAATCTCTTAACCATTCATAGGATTTACCATCTCTTAATACGCTATTAAATAAACTTTTGATATTTGTAGAATCTATTCTTTCTTCAGAAGAAAAATTCTGAGTTACTTTTTGGTTTGATTTGGTTTTGCACGAGCTAACAAAAAAAGAGACAAAAATTAAGAAGACTATTTTTTTCATAATTGTAAAAATTTATTTTTATAAAACTACAAAAATGAAATGAGAAAGCTCTTTCTTTATATTTCTAGATTTTTTTTAAATAAAATTAAAAATCAAATTTATAAGTAAGACCAGCCAAAGCTTGAAACCCTTGCGTTTCAAAATTTGAAAAACGTTGGTAATTTGCATTTAACACATTGTTTAATTGTAAAAAAGCAGAAAATTTATCATTAAAATGATACCCACCGTTTAAGTTAATATCCGCAAAAGAAGATACTGTCTTTACACCATTTATGCTCGATGGAAATTTAGATGCATACAACGCATCTTTGCGCTCACTGTTATAATAAATATTTGAAGTGGCGTGCCATTTTCCTTTTTTAAATTTTGCTAAAAACGAAGCTTTCAAACTAGGGAGATTCCAGTTTTCTAGTGCTGCTGTAGTCCTATAATTGTCATATTTAATTTGTGTAGCAAAAGTTAAGGTTTTATCAAAAAGATATTCAATTTCTGCAAAAATAGAGGTGGTATTTACATCATCATAATAAATACTAAAAGAATTCCCGTATTCATAACCTTTTAAAAGTTTTCCATTGAAGGAAGTTGCAATACCGTTAGATTTAGAATTATTTCTTAAAAATAAAGGTTTGTCTTCTTCTTTTGTAATACTTGCCTTTATATTGTAGTTAAGGTTTCGTGTAATATTTCCCTTGAAACCAATAAATAAATTTGAAGATTGTACAGTTTGAGTTATGAATAAAGTTGGAGAAACATACGGATTTATTTCTGTAAATTCCTTGTATGTATTGGTTTCTAAATCTCCTGAAAAACCAGCATATCCATTTAGATACTTCTTTAAAATACTTGTTTGTAAAAGTAAGTTAGGAAATATAAAAAAGTTAGTATTATCATTTTCTATGTCTAATGAGATAATGGCTCTTAAACTTATATTTAAGGAAACGCCTAAATATTCTGCTTTGTAACTAGGAATTATTTTTGCGGTTATTATATTATACTCTATTTCACTAGAATTTGCATAATTATTTTGGAAACCACCTTTTAAAAAGTCTATTCCGGTAAGTATTGAAATATCATTTAAATTAGCACTTAATCTGTCTAAAGGAAAATCTAATTTTGTCTCAAAATTCAAAAGTGTTTCCGAACTATTAAATTTATCAGTAAAATGAGAAACAGAAATTTTACTAAAATCTATATAAGAATTATGAAAACTAAAAGCTCCTTTCAACTTTAAATGGGTATACTTTTGTGCTTCATTAATACTTTTTATTGTGTTTTCTGTAAAAGTTTTATCCGAAGATAAACCATACCAATTATAATTATTTTGTGATGCATCTAAATTTACTTTCCAATCAAAATATATTTCTTGTTGTTTGAAGAAAGTTGCCATATTAAAATTTGAAAAAGTGCTATTTAAAATAGTTTTTTTAATATTTTCATTTGAGGCACTATATTTAGTATGTATGCCAAAATCATTATTAAAACGAGTGTTCTTATGAATAAATAGTTCTGCATAAGGACTCGCGTAATTACCATATCCAATTGCTAAATAGTTATTGTAAAGTCTTTCTTTTACGCCAAAATTAATGCCTTTTACAACTCCTGTTTTAGGAATAAATGTAGAAGCAACAGGAGCAGAGAAAATGGTATATTTTAATTTTTTCTTATTGTTTTTTTTTAATAGAATTATTTTTGGATTATTCCTTATTTTTTTTGCGTCTGAAATTTTAGGATTGTACTTCGTAATTATATTTACAATCTCAGTTTTTATAATTGTGTCCTTCTTTTTTTCTTGTGCATTTGAAGAAAAAACTACTATTAAAATACTGTAAAGAAAAAAGCATTTTCTCATTATTTATTTTTTTTCGGAGTTACTGAATTATTTTTTTTTAGCTTCGTTTTGTTTTATAGTATTTAATTCATTTTGAGCATTTTCTTTAATATCTTTAAATTCTTTAAAGTTTTTTATTACATTTTCTAAAACAAAATTAGCCTGATAGACATCATTTAAAGCATAATAATTTTTACCCATTATTACGTAACTTTTCACAGCCCAATACTTGTAAGCGGTATATTTTGCAATTAATTCTTGAACAACTTTATTAGATGCTTCATATTCTTTTTCCTGATTTTTGAAAAATGAATTGTAATATAAAGCTTCCGCCTTAAGTTCACCATCTGCAGTTTTTTCTATTTCAGCATAATATTCTTCAGCGCTAATAAAATCATTATTTTTAATAGAGGCTCTCGCAATTATTTTTTTAGCATCGTGCTCTAATCTATTGCTTATTTTATCTTTTCTTAATATTTTTTCAGCATACGTAATTGCAAGTTCATAGGCTTCTGTTTCATAAGTACCTTTCATTATATTGCTTTGCGCATAAAGAATATTCTCAGAAATATATGCTTCTTCTTCTAATCTTTTTAAAATTGGAAGAGCACTTTTAAAATCGTCTTTGTCTAAATAGATTTGAGATAATTTATTTAGGGAGTTTTCAGAATATTCAGAACGTTTTTCTTCAATAATAAAAGTATAATAGGGAATTGCTTTTTGAAATAGCTTTTCTTTAAAAAGTACATCTGCTAAATAATAATGTGATTTTATTTTGTAAATTCCTTTAGGGAATTCTTTATTGTATTTTTCAAGACTTTTTATGATTTTTTTTGCATTTTCATCATCTAAATATTTTTTTTCTGCTACTGCAAATGTAGTATTCTCTAATTGTGCATTGGTACTATTTATGAACGATAAAGTAGTTATCCATGAAACATAATCGTTTAAATTACCTTCTTCTATATACACTTTTCTTGCATTGGTAACCGCCTCTAAAGCTTCAGGAGAATTAGGAAATTTTGCCGCTACCATTTTATACTTTATTAAAGATTCTTTGTATGCATTGTTGTTAAAATAAAGTAAACCCTGTCTTAACAAAGCTCTAGATAAAAAGATGCTTTTAGGATGGTTCTCTGCCAGTTTATTGTAGGCAATATGTGCATTTTTAGAATCTTTAAGTTTTGAGTAGGTGTTTCCTAGCTGATACAAAGCGTCATCTTTTAAGTTTGAAATAGGAAATTCACTATTTACTTTTTTAAGCGCAACTATTTTTCCTTCATTTTCATTTATAAAACCATAACTCATTCCTATTTGATATGTCGCATAATCTTTACCTTTGCCAAAACCATCTATTACTTTTTCATAGGAAAGAATTGCTTTTTTATAATTTGTTGTCGCAAAATAACAATCTCCTAACCGTGTAAATGCATCATATTTTATACCATCTAGAATCCCATCTTTTTGTAGAAACATTTCAAAAGCCTTTGACGCCTTAGTATATTCTTTCAATTTAAAATGACAATAACCAATATTATAATCTAATAAAAGAAAAGTGTTTGCTTTCTGCTGTTTCACCAACGTATTTAAGTTGCTAAATTTTATTAAAGCAGTTTGATAGTCTTGCAACATGTAAGTTGTTTCAGCTTCCCAATACTTGCATTTTTGGTTGATTTCAATGGTGTTAGATTTTTTACCTTCAGCAAATAATAATAAAGCCTCCTTATAGTTGTTCTCATTAAAGAGTTGAATGCCTCGATACAAAGAAATCTCTTGTATAAATGCTGTATTTTCTTTAGACTTTTTTTGTGATAAAAATTCTAAAGCTCCTTTGTAATCTTGCTCATTTAGAAATGAAGAAACTAGTAATTCATTAATTTTAGCATATTCTTTGGATGTCGGATATTTTTTCAAATAATCTTGTAAAACTTTAGATACAGCTTCAAAAGGGTTTCCTTCTTCATAACTTAATTTGGCATAATTTAATGCCGCATCTTGTTGTAAGCTTTTGTTAAAACTCATTTCTGCCGCAGATCTAAAAGCATTTAATGCGGCTGCTTTCTTGTTTAAGCTCATATAACATTCACCTAAGTGATAATAAGCATTTTGAGAAACAGTATTTTTTTCATCAATAATTTTGTTGAAATTATTTACTGCGTTTTCAAAATCTTTTTGCTTATAATATGCATATCCTAATTGATAAAAATCTGTATTAGTCCATTTTCCCTTAATTCCTTGATAGCCCTTTAAATATGGTATTGCAACTTCATATTCTTTCAGATTGAAATAGCTTTCACCAATAATTTTAGAGACATCAGGTTTTAATTTTTTTTCTATTGTTGAAAATAATTCTAATCCAACTTTTATACAACGTTCAAAATTTCCAACTTTAAAACTAATATCTAATAGGTAATAAGAAATTTCTGCCCTGTAAGATTCATTGTCTGCAATTTCTTTTAATGTAGTTTCTGAAATATCATAATCCTCTAATTTATATGCTATAAAACCATAATAATACCTAGAATCATCTCCATATTTAGCATCATTAATTAATGGTAGAAAACGCTTATTGGCTAAAGTTAAATTATTGGTAGTCAAAAAACAATAACCCATTTTAAAATTTAATTCTTTTTGGTCTTCATTAGAAAGTTCATCAGTAGCTACTTTTTGAAACCATTTTAGAGCATAAGCAGCTTTTTTATTCGCAAAATAATAGTTTCCAACTTTAAAAAAAGCACCATTTTTTTTGTTGCTATTTGGATGGTTTTCCACAAACGAAAGCACTTTTTTATCTGCATCTGGCTGATTTAGTTTTATGGCACACATTGCTTCATAGTATAAAGCATCTGCCTTTAAATTAGAACCAATATTTTTAGTTTTACTGAATGTGTGAAACGTCTTTTGGGCAGCAGCATAGGCTTTTGTGTTGTATAAGTTTAAGCCCGAATTATAGCTATTTATATCTGTTGCATTCGCAATTGATTGTTGCGATAAAAAAGGAAGGGCAACAAAGAAAAAACACAAAAAAAGCATCTCTTTTTTAAAAAAATGATATTTCATATAAATTTTATTTCTCTCGTTAGACAACGAATAATTCTTTGTTTTATTGGAGTAGAAAACAAAAGAATCTCAAATTTTTAATCAAAAGTAAGAATTGTTATGAATTCATAGTAAAAAATCGTTAGAAACTTTTAAATTTGTAGAAACTACCTAATATTATGAGCAATCTTGTTTTACATCTAGAAAATGCAGAAATCTATCAAAGAGATAATTTGGTTCTTTCTAAAGTAAATTTAACCATTAATAAAGGAGAATTTTGCTATTTAATAGGAAAGACGGGTAGTGGAAAAAGTAGTTTAATGAAAACCTTGTATGGAGATTTGCAGCTACGAAAAGGAGTTGGAAGTATTGTAGGGTTTGATTTAAAAGGTTTAAAAGAAAAGGAAATTCCGTTTTTAAGAAGAAAAATAGGAATTGTATTTCAAGATTTTAAGTTATTAAATGATCGAAATATTTTCGAAAATCTAAAGTTTGTTTTAAAGGCAACTGGTTGGAAAGACAATAATCTTATGAAAGAAAAAATTTATGAGGTACTAGATAAAGTGGGTTTAAAATCTCAATACTATAAAAACACATTTGAACTTTCTGGCGGTGAGCAGCAGAGAGTAGCAATTGCCAGAGCCCTTTTAAACGATCCTGAATTGATTTTAGCAGATGAACCAACTGGTAATTTAGATCCAAAAACATCTTTAGAGGTAATGGAACTTTTAAACGAAATTTCTAAAAACGGAAAAACTATTTTAATGGCTACTCACGATTATCAATTAATTGTAAAGTTTAAGCAGAAAACATTAAAGTGTGAAGGTGGTAAGTTATTTGAAGTTGCTCAACAAACTACTGTTTAAATATAATTGCTACTATTTTTTCAGCATTGACCATAGTATTAAACTCTAATAATTTTTCTTTACGCGCTATTATGTGAGCTTTAGAAAAGGTTTGCTTAAGTAGTTTCGATGTTATTTCTAAGATTTCTTCTTTAGTATTTGCTAATTCACATAATGATTCAAGCCCAGTGTCTTCCGTCATTTGTGTGTTTGAAATAATATGTTTTCCTTGATGTAAAGTATTTAATAATTTTAACTTAATACCTGTTTTCTGAAAGGTGAATAGTGTATTAATTTGTGCTTTGTTAAATAATTGTTCTAAACTTTCTTGAGTAGGAATTTCTTTAAAATTAAGATTATGATACTTCTTAATTTTCTTAAGAACGTTTTTGTTCTTGCAACTACTTGCAACTACAAACTGGTATGGTGTGTTTTTATATACATCAATTAAAAATAGTGCAGCTCTTACATTATCAGAAATTCTTAAATCGCCATGATATAATATAAAATCTCCTTTTTCATCTGTTTGTGTTAGGTTTGTTGTGGCATGAAACACCGGAATATAAAATGTTTTTGCTCCATATTTTTTAGTAAAATATGCTTGTTCGAAATGAGAAATTGAGAAAATACCTGTTGCCTTTTCTAATATATTTTCAAACCTTTTAAGTTTGACAGATTCTAGAAAAAAGAACACTTTTTTAAATATATTTTTTTCGCTTTTAAACAATCCTAAAAAGTAGGCATGCTCAATATTATGCGCTCTAATATAAGTATTTTTAAAATTATATTTTTTAAGAGGATATGCAGTATGTAAACCTTCAAAAATTATTGGGAACTGTAAATTTTTAAGATTTTCGATTAATTTGTTACAACTTCTGCTTTGCACTCTAAATGGTAATTTAGAAAATAAAGACAAAAAAGCATTTTTCCGTTTGTAATAAAATATTTTTTCGCAATATTTTTCTAATTCAGGTTGTCTTGTTTTATCATTAAAAAGATAGGTATGTAAGTATATATGTATACCTAACTTGTGTAATTCTTTTATTTTAAAAAATATATCTATAATTCCACCATAATTTGGTGGGTATGGAATATCAAAAGAAACAAGATGTATGCTTTTTTTCATTAAATACAAATGTAAAATTTAAAAAATGAATATATTTATACTTTACTAAAGATTTATGAAGATTCGTAAAACCGAAATAGCACAACTTATTTTTGACAACTTAACAGCGAATAGAGAATTTTTAAAAATACAGTTTTTAAAATCGAAAGCTACTATTGGCTATTTTTTTATAGATGATTTATTGCCTGTAGAATTGGCTTTGGAAATTTACAATAAATTTCCAACTACAGACAAGGCTGTTCGAAAGAAAAATTTACGTGAGTTTAAATTTACAGCCTATCAAATGGATCTTTATGATAGCCTTTTAGAGGACTTGATTTATGCTTTTCAAGACGAAAAAGTAATTCAGTTAATTTCAGAAATTTGCGGTTTAGAAGAAGTTTATGGTGATGAGAATTTATATGCTGGCGGTTTGTCTTTAATGGAGAAGGACAATTTTTTGAATCCGCATTTAGACAATTCTCATGACAAAGATAGAGAAAGATGGCGTGTTTTAAATCTATTATATTATGTTACACCAAATTGGACCTTAGAAAACGGTGGTAATTTAGAGGTTTGGCCGAACGGTTTAAAACAAGTACAAACCACTATAGAAAGTAAGTTTAATAGGTTGGTAGTAATGACAACACATCAAAAATCTTGGCATTCTGTGAGTAAGGTTTTAAAACAGGATATAAGACGTTGTGTTTCTAATTACTATTTTTCGAATACACCCCTTTTAGAGTCAGATACATTTCATGTTACAACTTTTAGAGGAAGGTCTTCAGAAAAAGTAAAAGATTTGATTTTGAGGGTAGATAATACTTTGCGATCTAAAATACGCAAATTATTTAAGAAAGGAGTGAGAGAAAACCCACATCAGTACAAGAAATAGTTATTTTAAATTATTAAATATTGCTATTAACTTTTCTTCTTGCTGTTCCCAGATAAGAACTGTTTTTGCTAATTTTAATTCTTTAGTATATTCTTTTTCTAAAACTTCTTTTATTTGCTTTGCGAGTTTCTCAGGAGTTCTGTTTTTTACAATTTCACCAACCTTATATGCCGAAATAACTTTGCTCATTTCAGGTAAATTAGAAACTAGAATAGGTACTTCTCCTTGTATATAATCAAATATTTTATTAGGTAAAGCAAACCTATAATTTAAACCTAAATCTTCTTCTAAACTTAGACCTAAGTCTGCTAATGGAGTTAATTTATGCAATGTTTCAGGGTTTATTTTACCTAAAAAGAAAACTTTGTCATTTAGATTTTCTTCAGAAACCTTATTTTTTAGAGATTTACTAATATCACCACTTCCAATAAGTACTAATAGATGGTTTTGTAGAAAATGCATTGTTTCAATCATTAACTCTATACCTCGTCCAACATTTAAAGCACCTTGATATAAAATTATTTTTTCACCCTTTGTATCAAAAGAAAAAGCACCTTTTTTCACTTCTTTTTTAGAGGGAAGATTCTTGATGGTTCTAAAATTAGATTGGTACTTATTTTTATAAAACTCAGCAATGCTATTGCAAACCGTATAGTTGTTTTTTAGTTTTGGTAGGATGTGCTTTTCTAGAGCAAGCCACACTTTTTTCACCTTAGGTCTGTGCACTAATTCTGGTATTTCTGGAAAAAGCTCATGACTATCAAAAACAATTTTTTTATTCTGAAGTTTACTTATTAGGTAATTTGGTAAAAGTGTATCGAGATCGTTTGCTAATAATATGTCTTTTTTTGTGAATAATAAATAGCAAAATAATCGAAAATTGTACTCTGCATAAAAAAGAAAACCAGCATTAAAAAGTAAGTTGAATCTTTTTGTTTTGAAGGCTCTTTTTAAAGGAATGCTGCTTTTAAGTTTTCGTCCTATTAATAAAACTTCAAAGTTATTTTGCATTAAAGTAGCACAAACCTTAGCAACTCTTTGGTCTGTAGATATATCATTTGTTACGCTTACTATAACTCTTTTCAACTTTTAGATTTTCTGCAATATAAATACATTTAATGAATTGGGATTAAAGTTTGCTTTTTACCTTTAATTTATCATAAAAATAATTCTTAAAAAAGGTATTGTTAAAAGAAGAAATATTTATGGTAAATTTGCAATCGAAGCAGATCTCACTATTGTGCATAGTTATAGTGGCTTTTGCTTTGACCATTCTACTTTTGTATGAATACAAGAAATTATTGTGGCTTTTGGATAGAATGGTGTTATTTTTACAATTTAGCTATAATAAATAGGCCATTTATAAAATAAAAATTAAAGATGAATTCATACGTAAACGCTTTTATACGGTCATTTAATGGGACTTTAGATTGGACGTGGAAATCTATTATTTTTGAAGTGCCATTTTATACTAATTATTTTTGGGGCCTTATTTTAATCTCTTTGGTTGTTTGGTTTTTAGAAATGGTGTTTCCATGGCGCAAAGAACAAGCTATATTTAGAAAAGATTTTTGGTTAGACGGATTTTATATGTTCTTTAATTTCTTTATTTTTTCTATAGTTATTGGTGGTTTTTATAAAATGTTACAAATAGCTTTTACAGACATTGGTATTACAGATAAACCATTGGCTGTGTTTAATCCTTCAGATTGGCCAATGGCACTGCAATTGGTAATCTTTTTTGTGGTATTAGATTTTTTACAATGGTTTACACATACTTTATTGCACAAATACCCTGTCTTCTGGAAATTTCATAAAGTACACCACAGTGTCAAAGAAATGGGTTTTGCCGCACATCTAAGATATCATTGGATGGAAAATATCTTGTACAAACCTTTGAAAACTTTTGGAGTTATGATTTTGTTTGGATTTGAACCAGAACAAGCTTTCATCGTGCATTTTATTGCAATTATAATCGGTCATTTTAATCATTCAAATATTAAAATTACTTATGGACCATTTAAATATTTAATCAATAATCCAGTAATGCACTTGTATCATCATGCACATGATGTGCCAGAAGGAAAATACGGTGTTAATTTTGGGATTAGTTTAAGTCTTTGGGATTATATTTTTAAAACGAATTATATTCCAGAGGACAGTGGTAAAGTTGAATTAGGGTTTCCAGGAGATGCTTCATTTCCAAAAGGTTTTTTTCGTCAAAATACCTATGGTTTTTCCAAAAACAAAAACTAACGATTCATTTTATCTTCTTTCTTCTCTTAAATTATTGAGCTTTAATAACAATCTCAAAGAATTACTTTTTCTGTATTCTATTATTTAATACCTCCTTCAAGATTAAAAGGGTATTAAAACTTAGATCTTATAACATTACATAATTTTAGCACACCTTTTATAAAGTTGATGGGCACACATAATCTGATACTTGAATTTTTGATTTTTTTATTGCATCGAAACCACCTGCAATATTTATTAAATTATGGATTCCTCTACTTTTTAATATAGAAGCAGCAATCATCGATCTATATCCGCCTGCACAATGCACATAAAATTTTTTTTGAATTGGAAACGCTGTTAAATGATTATTTAAGTAATCTAAAGGAGTGTTCTTTGCATTTAAAACATGTTCAGATAAAAATTCCCCTTCTTTTCTTACATCAAATACTAGAACATCTTCGTCTTCTTTAATTCCTTTAAGTGTATTTGCTTTAATTGAAGTAACGGTATCATATTCTTTAGAAGCTTTTTTCCAAGTAATAAAACCTCCTTCTAAGTACCCTAATGTTTTATCGAAACCAACTCGAGACAAACGTGTAATTGTTTCTTCTTCAAGACCTACTGGTGTTACTAATAAAATGGATTGTTTAACATCTGCTATTAAGGCACCTACCCACGGAGCAAAACTACCATCTAAACCAATAAATATAGATCTAGGAATGTGTCCTTTTGCAAATTCATTTTGATGACGTACATCTAAAATAATTGCTTCTGTTTCATTTGCAGCAGCTTCAAAAGCGTCTGGAGATAATGCTTGGGCACTGCGAGCTAATACATCCTGAAAATCGTCATAACCTTCTTTATTCATTTGAACGTTTAAAGGAAAGTAGGAAGGAGGTGGTAACAAACCATTCGTCACTTCTTTAATAAATTCTTCTTTGGTCATATCCGCACGAAGTGCATAATTTGTTGCTTTTTGGTTTCCTAAAGTATCTACGGTTTCTTTGCTTAAATTCTTTCCGCAAGAAGAACCTGCTCCGTGCGCAGGATATACAATAACATCATCTGCTAAAGGCATTACTTTGGTTCGTAAACTATGGTATAAAAAACCGGCTAAATCTTCTTCTGTTAAGTGTCCCAATTTTTGAGCCAAATCTGGGCGACCAACATCTCCTAAAAACAAAGTGTCTCCGCTAAAAATAGCATGATCTTTTCCGTTTTCATCTTTTAAAAGATATACAGAGCTTTCCATTGTGTGGCCTGGTGTGTGCAATACGGTAATCGTAATATTCCCTAATTTAAAAACTTGATTATCTTCTGCTATAATAGCGTCAAAACTTGTAGTTGCATTTGGCCCAAATATAATATCAGCACCAGTTTCTTTTGCTAAAGTTACATGACCACTCACAAAATCTGCATGAAAATGTGTTTCAAAAATATATTTAATTTTTGCATTGTCTAATCTTGCTCTTTTTAAATATGGTTTTACTTCACGTAAAGGATCTATTACAGCAACTTCGCCATTACTCTCTATATAATAAGCTCCTTGTGCTAAGCACCCAGTATATATTTGTTCTATTTTCATAATTGACATTTGAATAAAGTCAAATTTATAATTTGTTCGCAACTTTTACAGGAACATTAGTTATAAAATAATGTTTTCTGTCTATGCTGCTATTTTTTTGATATTGCTGTTCTATTATGAACAACAGTATAATAATCTTCTGCTTTATTCGATTTTAAAAATAAGTATTATCAAAAGGAACAAATAGATTAATCCATATAATTTTCGAAAGCGCAAATAGCAAAGGCGCTAAAATAAGCAATACAACCACCATTAAGATTAGAGTAGAAAGATAAGCTAAATCCGGTAAAATCAGCATTTTCAGCACAAATATTGCAACAAATAGTGCGACCCCTAAACCATAAGAAACATAGTAAGATCCTTGAAAAAACCCAGGTTCCATATCATATTTTAGATTACAATTGTTGCATTCTTTTTTAACCTCTCCAATTTTTTTTAAATTGTAAGGGTGACTTTCATAAAAACGACCTTTATTGCATTTAGGGCATCTCATTTTTAGAATACTAAAAAGTTTGGTTCCTTTGTTTAGCATGTGATTTTATTTTACACAAAAGTAGTATTCTTCTTGAGCATATAACGCAATAATTATAACAAAAGTAGAATCTTAAAAAAGCAATGTAATTCCTTTTTTGAATTTTATTTTCTATTATAAAATGGTGTTGTTTTAAAAATTTTTAGAATACTTTGAAATAAAGCTTAAAAGAAAAAGAAAAAGAGAAAGCATAAAACTGTTTTTAAAATTACTTACAATATAAAAATCATGCAAAGAAAAAAGCTTAGGTTTATTCTGATTTATATTTTCGTTTACCAGTTAAATATCCCAAATAAAATGGCAGCCCTAAAACGACTAAAAAAAGTAAAATAAAATAGATTATAAGTGCACGTAGGGTTGCACTTAAACCTTCAAATGCCTTTTCAATTCCGGTATTAACTAAAGTATCTGCTTTCGTTGTAAGAGCTATCCGTTCTCTTTGTATAATTGAGTCTAATACAATTCTTTCACGTTTTAGCATAATATCCATCGATTCAATATTTTTAGACAAGCTTTGTATCGCAGACTCAACTTCGTAATTAAGATTTCTAAATAATGGACTAATATTATTTCTAAATTTTATAATAGCCTCATTAATTGTCTCTGGAGAATTTTCGGCTACTTCTAAGAGTCGATCAAATTGTTTTTTGAATTCATTTAACTTTGTCGCAAATACAAGGGAGTCTAGTCCTTTTTCCTTTAATATCATTTCAGTCTTCCAATTAAAACGTTTACCTGATGCATCAGAATAATAACCAAAACGATTACTAGCATCTGCAATAACTTCCGACAGGGTACCAACTGTTTGGACAGCAGTACTATCGGCTATATTTTTATATTTTAAGTAAGATTCCCTGATTGATTGGTGTTTGAATTTTTTCTGCAAATACAAAGGTGAATTTTCAGCATACTGCTTTACAAAATATTTTATTTGGCTGTATTCTTTTTTAGGCAATACATTTAAAGCAATTTTGTCAATATCATTTATATTTTCATTTACTGCTTCTAAAGCAATAGAACTATGCCTACCAAAAATATTTTCCAGTTCTGACATTTCTAAATACTTTTTCACTTCTAAGAAATAGGCCCATGTATCCATTAATGCTACTTGCGGTTCGCTTTGAAAACTAATTTTACCTATCTCTTCTGATGTTTGAATTTTCCATTTTATCGTATTTAATTGTACTTTTTTGGTGTTTTGATTTAAATTAGAGATATTATCCGCAGCAAATTCTATGCGATCCATTGCCGTTCGCGCAAAATTCTGCGTTAATAATCGTATATTTAATTCTCGAATACCTAAAGGCTTTTGTACGCTTTCAATTTTAACGAGAGAGCATGACGATAAAAAAAGCATGACTAATATTAATAGGACATACGATGTAATGTTTTTCATAGCGATTGCACTTTATTTTTAACATTTGATAAGTTGCCCATTATAGTAAAACTTGCTAAAATATGGCCACGGGTTATTAATTAAACCTCGTTTAGTCAACCTTTAGGCATTTCATAACTTCTTTACCATTTTTGTCGAAACAAAATAATTTTAAACCATCCAACTTATAACTATGAATCTCTATAATGGCATTATTAAATGCGTTTGGGATATCCATTTGTGGGCATAACTTTTTCGTGCCCATTATTGGTCCAAATTCAAGGTTTGTTTCTGTGATCCGACGAATAGCTCCTCTGATATTATTACACCCATCATTGCCTATGACCTGCATATTTTTCAAAGAAAATTCAAGTTGTGGAAATTGCAAAGAAGTCTTATCAATTTCTATATTACCAATATTAGTAACTACCCATATATCATTTAGGAGGTATCGTGCATCTCTTTTTCTTGAAACTATTTTACTTAATGTATACTTTAAATTCGATTTATCGGCAGGTAGGGTGGAGGTATCAATAGTCTCCACAGATACATCTATTTGATACAGATAACCTGGTTCAAAGTCAAATCCTTCAATAGTATCATAAAAAGAAGACCAATCATCACTTTCGATATATTTTACTTGCAGGCACTGCATAGGACCGACTCCCACACAATTTGTTTTATGACTATTTATAAATAGTTTTTTTTTAACGGTAGTTGAACCACAAGACATAAGAGTAATAATTAATAAAATATAATATATTTTTGACATCATTAAAATTTAATTTAATTGTAAAACTTTAGGGATTAACCTTCTCAATTTTATTAACAATATAATTAGTATCGCCCAGCCAAGGCATTGTTTTGTAACGCTCTTTATAAAACACCTTTACTTTTTTTCCTTCATAAGACTTTATGGTATTCACCAAGGATTCTTCCAACATAGTGAAAGACCATATATTTCCTTCCAGCCCACTAGCCATGCTAATACCACCTAAATTTAGTTGGCCTTCAAAACTTTTAAATACAACCCCTTTTTTGGAAACCTTAATGAGATTACCAGACCTAGTTCCTTCAGAATATGACCAAGAGCAGACCCAAAGCACTGCAAAAAATACAAAGACACTTATGAGAAGAAATTTTATAAAAATATATTTTAATCGCTCTTTAAATGTTTTTTTTGTCATAAAAATAGTGTTGCACCTATTCTAAAGGTATTAATGTTATTCGTAAAATTTGGAAAATAACTAGCATTGACTTTTAATCTATTTGGAGTAATCATATAATTAAAATTGAATTCACTAGACCACGTTGTTTGGGATAAAATAGTAACTATAGGATTAACAAATAGGAATGCTTGTTGTGAAAAACTAATACTCATATTGGTTTGAAAATTAACACCAGTCTGTGACTTACCAGTATAATCATTAGGTTCTGTAACATACACGAAGCCTACTCCAGGAAACATGGCTATTTTAGGAGATACGACGTAACCCGCAACTACTCCAGCGGATAATGACCATACATCAGATCCTAAGCCATTTTTGAAAGACCCTGTAGGTATTGTAACGTCTGCATAAGGGGCGATAGCTATCAAGCGTTTCGTAATGTTTCTTTTAAGCGCATGGAAGTAGCGCACTCTAGTATCAGAAAGCCCAAATTTATTACTACCCTCATTGTACAAAAAAGGAACTTCTACTAGAAGTAAATTATCTGGATTGAAGGCATATTGCAGATTAACCCTCGTTCCGTATAAGTCGGATCCATTTTTATGTGCTTGGTATTCAAAAGCTCCATTTACCTGTGTGTATAGGTTTGTAGGTTTTGAGGCATCCACCGATCCTTGTTCATCTTTCTGTGCGGTCATTTGGAATTGTCCAGTAAACAAGACAATTAATAAGACAATAACTTTTAAATAATTTGTTTTCATATAATTTATTTAGATTTTTAAATATCCTAGAAGTTCTATTTTAGCTCTTTTTGTCAACACCACATTACCTATAGCTTCGTAAGAAAGATTTATTTTAGTTGGCGTTTTATCTTTAGCGATACTAAAAGCAAAAGAACTCATACCTTTTTTTATAACCCCAGTACCCTTAGGTCGTTTTTCTTCTGCTGTTCCGTCTTTGTAAAATACAATCGCTAGCTTAAATTTTAGTGTTCCTTGAGTACATTTTATTTTAAACTTAGAAAGCTTTTTATCTTCGCCGCGTAGCATAATTTTATCATCTTCGTGTTTGTAAGTCACATCTTTTTTAGCCATTACTTTCCATTCTTTTGATTGTCCAATAAACTGGAATGAACCTATAAGTAATGTTATCACTAGCAGTGTATGCTTCATAATACCTGGTATTAATAATTGAATTAATCTATTTTTTTAAAGTTGGTAATTTCTTTTGCTCCTTTAATAGTTACATACACTTGTGCCATATAATTATCACCATTTTCCAAGGACATAATAAATTTGTAATTTTTTCCGCTTACAACTTGTGATTCAGTATTTAAAATTCTGTTAATTGGTGACTTTATATTATATGCGATGATTACATAATTAGCTAATTCTTTTACAGTATCTGTAACTTCTATCGATTTCCAGTCACCAACGAGATTCATTTGTTTCTTTTCTATAATTGTTTCTTTTTTCCCAGTTGGAACAATTTCAGTCTTTTCTTGACATTGTTTACATACTATTAAGGTGATAGCGATAAAAAATAATGCAATTACTTTTGTAATCATGTTTTATTTTTTATAAACAGATATGCCTTCTTTAATTGTTTCTAAAACAACGATATCTTTAATGTCTTTTTCTGCAACCTTTAATGGATTTTTATCTAGAATAACTAAATCTGCTAATTTTCCATTTTCTATAGTTCCTTTCTTATTTTCTTCAAAATGTTGATAAGCCGACCATTCTGTAATTCCCTTTAAAGCTTCATATGGAGTTAACTTTTCACCTGCACCAATTAATTTACCAGATCTGGATTTACGTTCAACTGTAATACCAACCATTCGCATTAAATTAGGTAAAGCAACGGGGGCATCTGTATGTATCGTTACTCTTAACCCTTTGTTTAAGGCAGTTCTTGTTGGACTTATTTTATTTCCTAATTCATCTCCAATAATTTGTTTATGCCAATCTCCCCAGTAAAAAGTATGTAATGGAAATAAAGATGCAATAACATCTAATTCTTTATATGCATCGAGTTGATCTTCTCTAACGTATTGTCCATGAATTAAAACATTTCTTCTGTCTTTCTTTTCAAACTCACTAGACACCTTGCGCATTGTTCGTATCATTTGATCCATAGCTGCATCACCATTGGCGTGAGTTTGAACTTGCCAATTATTTGCAAACGCTTTTCTGTATAATGATTCAAGAACACTATCTTGAGGTATTGCTGGATAGCCTAAATACCCTTTTTTAGCGCCATCTGGCGGTAACAAATAAGGTTGGGTTCTCCATGCAGTTCTTCCTTGAGGTGATCCGTCCAACGTTAATTTCATTCCTCCTATACGATATTTTTTATCGTATTTTTTAGAATTCCATTTTGTATTCATAAGCGTATCTACAAATAAATAATCAACATAACTTACCACGTCAAGTTTAAGCTTACCAGCTTCCGCAGCTTTGGCTAGCATATCATGATTTTCAAGCATTGCTCTTCCTTCTTGGGCTGTTGTATAGCCAAATGACAACGCCATATTTTGCCCAGATTCAAAAAACATATCTGCAGCCTCTTTAGTTTTTGGTGCTAATGCTTTTGCATAATATGGTATTGCAGCCAGTTCTTCTAAAACTCCATTAGGCTCGTTTCCATTTTCTCTGCGAATAAGACCTCCTTCGGGATTTTTTGTTTTTGAAGTAATATTTAAAAGTTCTAATCCTTTAGAGTTTACCACGGCAAAATGACCAGAAATATGGATAATCATTATTGGGAACTCTGTTGTGACTTGATCAAGATCATGCTTTGTTGGAAACCGTTTTTCTTCAAGTACACTATCATCAAATCCGGCACCAAAGATCCATCCTGTTAATGCACGATTTTCTGGAGTATTCCATTCTTTTAATATACGTACAATAGCTTCCATATTATTAGCTCCAGCATCTGGTGGAGGTAATATTTGAGCTCCAATAGCTTGTGAAGAGAAGTTTGAAAAGTGCGCATGTGCATCTATAAATCCAGGCAACATAGTCTTTCCTTTTAAATCTACTTCTTGAGCTTTTCCTTCAAAACGCTTCATTGCAGTTGCCTTACTACCTGTAAAGATGATTTTCCCTTCACGAGTTGCAAGAGCCTCTACATACTCGGTTGTATCACCAGCCATGGTAATAATGTCTCCACCGTAATATAAAGTTTGTTGTAGTTTGTAAGGTTCTGCTACTGCTGTATTACTCTCAGTCTCTGTTGTTGTGTTTTTTTGTACCTCCTTGCAACCCGTTAAAATAACAGCTAAAAGAAATACAATACTCGATAGATGTCTCATGTTTTATTATTGTTTAATTAATTACTTACTTTCTGAAATGACCTCCGTTATAAATATCAAAATTTATATTTGGTCTCACTTTTGGACCATGTGGTCCCCATGTCATATTTACTCCGGCACTAGTGCGGTATTTAGCACTTGAACAACTTTGAAATACATTCAATAGCAATGCTATTGATAGACATATTATTATTTTCTTAAATAGATTTTTCATAACAATGTTTATTAATTTTTTTGAACGGCAATTATTGCTCCATAGGGGTCTTGAATAATACCTAGAGCTCCACCTCTTATTCTTTTATTAGGTGAAAGTATAACGGAGCCCTTAGCCCTTTTTGTAGCTGCAATAATTGCTGAAGGTAATTCTACATTAACATAAGGAATCCATTGACCTTTTTGATTAGTAACAGGATTTTTGGTCATTCCAGCCAAAATCTTTTCACCATCTTTAAAGTACCAATACGGCTTATTATCAATAGTTACCGCCTCTGAAGATATATTGAATGTACTTTCGTAAAAAGCTTTTGACTTTTCTAAATCGTCTGACCATAGTTCTATACCTAGCCAATCATTGTAAGCTTTCTTTTCATTAACGATAGCACTATTGTATGCATTTACTGACACGAGAGAAAAAATAATTCCCTGAGGCCCTTCAAAGATTACTTGTTTTCCAATACCAGGTACCTTTATTGGATTTAATGCCAATTTAGCTCCGTTGGCAACTGCTAATTTAATTCGTTTGTTGAGTTCTTGAGATGACAAAGCAAGTGATGTTATCCAAGTAGAGGATTTAGTATTAGGTATTTCAAGCATACCACCAATTAACATTTTGTTGTTGTAAATAAGTGCGTATTTAAATCCTTTAATATTTTTTTCTTTGAAGGTCCACCCAAATATTTTGTTATAAAATTCTTTAGATTCTTTTATATTGGGAGTTATTAAATCATGCCACAAACCTTGTTCTGAATAAACTTTATGTACCTCTAAATCAACATTGCTATACCCTTTCAAGGGATATAAACTCGCTACACATATTAAAATGATTGCTATATATTTCATAAGTATTTTTTGTTTTTTAACGATTATCAGATTAATGTTTGTTAAATAATTTACTTATTGTAATTGCTAAGCCCCAAGAATTGTAGTAATTCCATTTATTGTCCCAAACTAAGGCAGCGCCAACTTCCCATTTATTAGGTAAATGAAACCCATATTCTAATCCCAACCGGGTTAAGGTTAAGGTTTTTTCATGCGTGAATTCTGCACCAACCCCGCCTAAAAGAATAAGTCGTTTTCCTGGTTTATATAATATTACTGGAACTGAAGCAACAGGATAGGATCGCTTTAAAAGTTCATTATCATCATTTTCAATAAAAAAGGATTCCAAAATAACATCATTTTGAAGACCGATAGCCCATTTGTTTGCAATCCAATAATCAAAATTAAGGGACCACGATGGAAGTGCTAACCACTCAGTCTTTCCTTCTATTTTTCCTTCTGATACGTGAGTATGAGCTAAACCTATGGTTAATCGACTAGTACCTTTATGCTCATTATTCTTTGAATATGACTTGTGCTCATGTATATTTTGACCCTTTATTGATGATGACACGGTCATACAGAGTAGCATAAAAAAAGTAGTAATTTTTTTCATAAAACCTCTATTTATCTTCTATCGTTCTTAATCTTTTATTACTTCTAGTTATAGTAAATTCAAGATTCTCTAGACGTATCGTTTTCACTGGGTCAAAACTATCGGAAGCTCTTGTATAATTATTTAACGATAAATACTAGGTGTGTTCTTGAATTATTTATAAAACTTGTTTAGCTATTCACACAAATTTATAAATAGTACTAGAAATTCTTATGTTGAATTTAGTTCAGAAAGAAGTGAATAAAGTTCAATTTGCTTGATATTGTCTTTGGATTATGCCAAATTTTAATGCATCAACAAAATTTACAATACAGATATGAGAGAAAAAAATCCAAAAATTATATAAAGAGAAATGAACTTATAGTCAAATTCGTTAATTTTTGTCTCGATGATTATTCCATTTTTAAAATTATAAATTTTTTCTTTTGCGACAGCCGTCCCGTAATTAAAACATTTAAAATAATAGAGGTGTTTTTTTTAAAATATAATAAAGACCCTGGTTGCAGTATACAATTGTTTGGTTTTATATAGTCATGGCGAATGGTTTGTAGAACCCAAGAATCGGTTAAGGGAATCTTAAAAAAATGATTAAAATTCTATTAAATAGAGCCTAAACAGGTTCATTCGGTATGTTGGGACGTATTAAATATAACGACATTGCGTTTACTTTAAAAAAGAATATTAAATACTTCTTGTAGCTAAATAAAAATTTAAACCATTTCACCCTACTAAAAAAACATAATGCCCTTTTTTTTTTTACAATCATTACTAATTTTGAAAATAACAAACAAAAATAACTAAAGATAACTTTATGAAAAAAAATCGACTAATTCATTTATTATTAATTTTTCCAATGATTTTGTTTGCTCAAAGTAAAGCAATCACTGGAACTGTTATAGATGAAAATAAGATGCCTTTGCCCGGAGTAAGTATTTTGATTAAAGACCTAAAGATTGGGTCATTTACAGATTTTGATGGTCTTTTTTCTTTGACTGTTCCAGAGGCAGGGAAAACACTAGTTTTTTCTTATCTAGGATACATTACTAAAGAATTGGTTATCGGGAATAAAAGAACCTTTAATATTCAATTAGAAATAGATACCAATAACACACTAGAAGAAATTGTAGTTGTTGGTTATGGAAGTCAGCGTAAAAGTGACATTACGGGCTCAGTAGCCTCTGTGAAAGTAGATGATATTGCAGCGGCACAAAATAGTACTGTTGATGCCTTGTTACAAGGTCGTGCGGCTGGTGTTCAAGTAACTCAAAATGCAGGAAGCCCAGGTTCTGGAGTTTCTGTGAAAATTAGAGGGGCGAGTAGTTTAAGAGGTAATAATGAGCCTTTGTATGTAATTGATGGAGTTATTATTTCCTCGGCAGGTGAAGATGCTGCGAATGCTTCTACAGACGCCAATAGCTTGGAAGAAACACAAAATGGATTAAATGGTATAAACCCTCGTGACATTGAAAGTATGGAAGTGCTTAAAGATGCATCAGCGACTGCTATTTATGGTTCTAGGGGAGCAAACGGTGTGATTTTGATTACTACTAAAAAAGGTAAAAGTGGTAAAACATCAATACAAGCCTATGTAAATACAAGTGTATCAGAAATTACTGAACGATATGATGTTTTGGATGCTTTCGGATATGCTAACTATCAAAATGAAGCTTTACTATTAACTGGTGGAGCTCCTCGTTTTAGTATAAGTGATGCATCAATTTTTCCAATTGCCGCAGATGGGACTGTTAGCGATACAGCTGCAGAGCAACATAACTGGCATGATGAAATTTATAAACAAGGTTTTTCTAAAAGTACAGGAGCTTCTTTTAGTGGAGGAACAGAAAAAGGGAATTATTATGCTTCTGTTGGTTACAATGATCAAGGAGGTATTGTAGAAAATTCAAGATTACAAAATGGTAATTTTAGTATCAATTTAAACCAAGACTTGTCTGATAAATTTAGTATCAGTGCTAAGTTGAATGCTTTTTATTCAAATGGGAATTTTGCCCAAGATGGAGATAGAGCTGGAGGACAACGTAGTTTTGTTGGAAATATTTTACGCTACCCTACTTTAGTTTCTGATGGTGGTACTTTTGATAATGAAGATGGGATATCTAGCCCTTTTACATGGGTTAATGATTTTCAAGATACCTCTGAAGAGAGTCGTTTTATTGGATCTTTAGCTTTAGTTTATAAATTCAATATTAAAGGTTTAAAATATAAGCTACAGGCAGGGGGTAATATGCGAAATAAGGAGCGTAGACGTTTTTATGGTTTAACTACTTTTCAAGGAAGTTCTACCAACGGGAGCCTTTCGGTTTCAAATTTAAATACAAAGTCATATCAGGTTAATAATTTATTAACCTATAATCGAACCTTTAATAAAAAACATAGAATTAATGGCGTTATCGGTATGACGTACGATGTTAGAGACATTAAAAACTCCTTGTATGCAGTTAATGATTTTTCTACAACTGAATTTGGTGTTGACCAACCTATTTATGGGCAACAGATTTCTCGTCCTTTAGATGTTTTGCCTTTAAAGAGTCAACTCTTATCATACCTATCGCGTGTAAATTATTCGTTTGATAATAAATATATTATAACAGGAACTTTTAGAGCAGATGGCTCTTCTAAATTTTCAAAAGAAAATAGGTATAGTTATTTTCCATCATTCTCATTGGCATGGAGAGCTAATAATGAAAAATTCCTAGAGAATTCAGAAATAATTAACGAATTAAAATTTAGAATTGGTTGGGGTATGACTGGTAATCAAGGTATTTCTGCATACCAAACCTTTGCGAATTATGGACCAACATTGTACGGAAATTCAGAGGAAGGAACCAACATTGGTTTTGTTCCGTTAAATGTGAGTAACCCTAATCTTAAATGGGAAACTACGGGGCAGTTAAACGTTGGCTTGGATTTTGGCCTTTGGAAAAATAGAATAACAGGAACCTTAGATGCATATGATAAGCAAACGGATGATTTATTATTAAATCAACCATTAGGGCCATCTTCAGGTTTTACTTCGTTGTTAGTTAATAGAGGTAGTCTTAATAATAAAGGTGTAGAACTTACTTTAAACGCAACACTTATTGATAAAAATGATTTTAGTATTGATGTTGGCGGAAATGTAGCCTTTAACAAAAGTAAAATTCAAAACTTAGGAGGTACTCCAGAAGATATTTATATAAATGGTAACATAGAAAATAGAGTCTTTTATAGAGGTCAAAATATATCAACGGGTAACTATTTTAGAGCGCCAGCAAATATCTTTATGGAAGGCGAAGAAGTAGGTTTGTTTTATGGGTTTGAAACGGATGGTATTTATCAAACCGAAGATGTTATAACGGTGTCTGGAGCAGAAGCTGGTGATGTACGTATCGTAGATCAAAATGGAGATGACGCTATTACTGAAGCAGATAGAACAATTATCGGAAACCCGAATCCAGATTTCGTTTATGGTGGTTATCTAAGCATGAACTATAAACGATTGAATTTAAGTGTTCAAATGAACGGTGTTTATGGTAATGAAATTGCTAATGGTAATTTAATACAATTAGGAACGGCAGAAGGCAGATCAGCAAATATATTATCTCAAGCTTATAATAATGCTTGGAGACCCGATGCACAGTCAAATACATACCCGAGAGTGGGATATACAAGAGAATCTGGATCTCCAGCAATTACAGACAGAATAATTGAAGACGGTAGTTTCTTAAGAATAAGCAATATTACGTTAGGATATGACATTCCAGTGGAAAAAACAAACGTTTTTAGCAGTGCTAATGTCTATGTAACGGGCATGAATTTATTTACGTTTACAGACTATTCAGGATACAATCCAGAAATAACGAACTTCATGAACAATGGAAATATTGTAGGAGTAGATTGGAATGGGTTTCCTAATGCGCAAACGATTATGTTAGGTTTAAACTTTAAATTTTAAAAACTATAAAAATGAAAAATTATAAATTCACTTTTTTAATCATATTAGGGTTACTACTCACGAGTTGTAATTTAGAAGAGGAACCACCTTTTTTAGCAAACGAAAATATATACAGTTCGGCAAGTAATGCAACGTCTGCATTATTCGGTATCTATGAAGCCATGGTGCAATATGAATACTATGGAAACGAATTTTTGTTTCTAACGAATGTAAATTCGGGTTTAATGGTTACTAGACGTACAGGAAATAGAAATAATAACAGCTACAATAGTACCCTGTCTTCTTTAAATCCTGCTAGTGGTTTAGTTGCAATTGAGAATTCTTGGATAGGTATTTATCAAACTATTGGACGCGCGAATGATGCTATTAATTCGGCAACAGTATTTGACAATCCAAGTACGTCCGATGAGCTAGTTATAAATGATGTTATCGGGCAAGCCTATTTTGTAAGAGCTTTCAATTATTTTAATCTTGTTAGATTATGGGGAGAAATTCCGTTAAGGGTAACTCCAACTTCAACAGAAACTATTCACTTAGCCAAATCACCCATTAAAGATGTGTATGCACAAATTATAGAAGATGTAAAAAGAGCACAACAATTAATGAATGGAGCGGTTGCAAGTGGAACTCCAAAACCACAAGCGGCAGACATGCTGCTTTCAAAAGTTTATATGACCTTGGCAACTGCATCAGGCGATGCTCAAGACTCAAGTTTAAACTATTGGCAATTGGCGCATGATGAGGCAATCAAAGCATATGGAGCTTATAGTCTCCATGATAGCTATGATAATTTATTTTTAGGGACTAATGGAAATAATACGGAAGAGTCTATTTTTGAACTTCAATCTGTAGTGGGTGCAACATTAGATCATACAAGGGCATTTACACCAAACTGGTATACGAAGGCAGCTACATTTGGATGGTTTAAAATAAACATCGAAAATTATGACTTACACGCTGCAACCTATCCAAGTGACCCGCGTTTAGCGACTACTTATGTTAGTACTTGGACGCGTGGAAATAACGGAAGTACAGAAAAGTCTTATCCAACAAATAAAGCGAGGTCTAACTTTGGAAATTCCTTTCCTTATTTTTTTAAATTGGGTTCAAGAGATGCTAATAACGCAGTGAGAGAGACAAATAAGAACTTTAAAATCTATAGATATGCTGATTTATTATTAATGCTTTCAGAAATCTCCAATGAGTTACAAAATGGACAGCAAATGACCTATGTCTCAGAAGTACTTGACAGAGTTGGTCTTACTCCGCACGTTGGATATGCTGGTGGACAAGATTCCTTTAGAACGGCTATTATGAAAGAGTATCAGTTTGAATTAATAGGAGAAGGGCATGATTGGTTTAATAATAGACGTAGAGGATATAATTACTTTCTAAATACTATAATTAATCCACATAATACAGCGGCATCATTTAAAGAAAGCGTAGATGTATTGCATGCAACAGACGAAACAACTGTAATGTTTATACCGATAGCAGTTGCCGAAATTAATGCAAACAACGAAATCTCCAATTAGGAATAAACACACCCAAAAACAATAAATTAATTTATTGAGTTTATAAATTATTAAGTAATCTAATAAAGTGGATGGCTCTATAATTTATGGACTCAATATATCATTTTTATTAACCAACAATAGGTCTGTTGGTTAAACCTAATTGATTCACAGAAATTTATAGCTTTCGATTAATGAAACAACTAATTTTTATATTTCTTATTTTCTTTGTTGCTTTAAAGATATCTGCACAGGGTACTAAGGGCGCAAGAAAACCCAATGTCATCTTTATAGCAATTGATGATTTAAAACCGACAATTGGTGCATTTGGAGACGAATTTGCTGAAACTCCAATATTAGATAAATTGGCTAAAAAAGCTACTATCTTCACAAATAATCACACACAACAAGCTGTTTGCGGGCCATCTAGAGCCAGCTTACTTACAGGAAAACGACCAGATTATACAAAGGTTAGAGATTTAAAAACGAAGATGAGGGATATAAACCCTAACATTGTAACCATACCCCAGTATTTCAAGGAAAATGGTTATATAACTGTTGGAGTTGGTAAAATTTACGATCCACGTTGTGTCGATAAGTTTAGAGATAAACCTTCATGGAGTCTTCCGTTTATAAAAGAAGCAAATTTAAATTATCCTCAAGATTACGGGGAACCTGCACTTGGTTATTATCAAAACAAGGAAATCAAAAAACAGATTACTATTTTAAGAAAAGAGGGCGAAGACAAAGGAGTTTCTAATACTAATAAATATGTTAGAGATCGATATAAACCGCCTTTTGAAATTAGTAATGCACCAGATGAAGCTTATACCGATGGGGCTATTGCAGTTAGTGCTTTGTCTTTATTGGATGAAGTTAGTAAAGATAGCAACAAACCGTTCTTTTTAGCCGTTGGTTTTAAAAGGCCTCACTTACCCTTTGTTGCATCTAAAAAATATTGGGACCTCTACGATGAAGATGCCATACAATTGGCAGCTTTTCAGAAAAAATCTAAAAATAGTACAGATTTAGCGTACCACAATTCTGGCGAAATGAGAAGTTATCAGTCACCAGAAGTTGAATATAAGCTTAATGAAAAGAATCTTTTGGAGATCGATGAAGCACTTCAAAAAAAACTCATTCACGGCTATTATGCATGTGTTAGTTTTGTGGATAATCAAATTGGAAAAATCCTTAAAAAATTAAAGGAAAAGAATTTAGATAAAAACACCATTATTGTTGTTTTAGGAGATCATGGTTGGCATTTGGGAGACCATAGTTTATGGAACAAACATTCTAATTTCGAGCAGGCTACGCGTTCACCATTAATGATCTATGTGCCAAATGGCAACAAAACTGTAAAAGTAAGCTCGCCTACTGAATTTGTAGATCTTTTTCCAACACTTTGCGAATTATCAGGAGTACCTATTCCAGAAAATTTAGATGGTAAAAGCCTAGTGCCATTCATAAATCAATCAAATAATTTTGAAAAGAAATATGCCGTAAGTCAATGGCATAGAGGGAAATTGACAGGTTACAGTTTTAGAACAGAAACTTACAGGTATACCGTTTGGATTGATAAAAAGAAAAGCACGGAGGTTATTACTTCTAATGATATTGTTGCCCAAGAATTATACGATTATAGGAAAGACCCTTTAGAAACTGTCAATCATTTTGGATATGCTGAATATAAAACGATACAAAAAGAATTGATAGACTATTCTAAAGCGTATTTTAATTCAGAGTTATTAAAAACTAAGGATTCAAATAGGAGATCCGATACTGTAATTGTTGGTGCTACTCTGAATCATAATGAGCTAAACACTATAAAAGAAGAATTGTTTTTAAAAGATTTTAAGTACCTAACACCAGCCAATTCTGCAAAACAGACTAAAATTCATCCCATACCCAAAGTATGGAATTGGCAGCAAATTGATGACTTTATAAGTCTAGCTCAAAAACACGATTTACAAGTTCGCTTGCATGGTCCTATATCACCTCAAGCATCAAAATGGGCGAAAGAAGATTACAGAACTCCAAAAGAATTGAATCAAATCATGACTGAATTTGCAACCGCTTTTGCAATGAGATTTAATAATGAGCCAACTATAAAATGGATGGATGTTGTAAACGAAACCATACTTGCTAACGGAAAGTGGTTTGGCCCTAAAAAAGGAACTGATAAATGGGAAAACCCGTGGTTAAAAATGGGGTTAGATGAAAATGGTTATCCGCTTTATATTTTAAAAGCTTTTGAAATTGCAACAAAACATGCTACCAATATTAAGCTGGTATATAATCAAAATGCAGGAATGCAAACCGAAATGTGGAATAAGTTAAAAGAAACCATAGTGTATATAAGGTCTAAAGGTTACCGTGTAGATGGTATTGGATGGCAAGCACATATAGGCCTTAGCCCAACAACAGAAGCATTAAAGGAGAATACGGACGTAGCATTAAAAAAATTATCAAAATTAATAGATTGGGCACATCAAAACGATTTAGAGTTTCATGTAACCGAACTCGACTATTTTATTGATGATTTAACTCAATTAAAAAAAGGTCTTAAAAATCAAGCAACATTTTATCAAAAATTAGTTACGCTTTTACAAGAGAAAACAAAATCAGGTGTTGTAACACTTAATCTTTGGGATATCGGTGAGCGCACTAAAAAAGGAAAAAAAGGTGCTTTTCAATCCATTTACGATTCAAAATTTCAGCCAAACCCAAGTTATAATATCATTAAAAATATAAATAAATAAATAATATGTTTAAAAGAGTAATTAAAAAAGTATTTTTTTTCAGTTTCATAGTAACTATGTATAGTTCTTATGCACAAAATTCAAGCGGTCTGAAGTCAGATTCAAGTCCTTTGTATTTAGATCCATCACAACCTACTGAAAAAAGAGTAGCCGATTTAATGGAAAGGATGACTTTAGAAGATAAGGTATATCAAATGAACCAATTTGTTGGGTTGGATCATATGAAAAAAGGAAACCCTAACGATGATAAAGAAAATAATGATGCACAGGGTTTTTATAAAACACTTTCTGTTAATGATGTCTCTGCAATGTGTGAAGCGGGGAAAATAGGTTCTTTTTTACATGTTTTAACCGCTAAAGAAGCAAATTACTTGCAAGAATTGGCCTTAAAATCACCATTAAAAATACCGGTATTAATAGGGATTGATGCGATACACGGGAATGCTTTAGTTCTTGGCACAACGGTATATCCATCTCCAATTGGATTGGCATCTACTTGGAATGATGATTTTTTATATTCCATAGGTAAACAAACTGCGAAAGAGATGAGAGCTACCGGAAGCCATTGGACCTTTACACCAAATATAGACATATTAAGAGACCCTCGTTGGGGTAGAGTTGGAGAAACATTAGGAGAAGACCCTTTCATGGTTGGTAATATGGGGGCTGCAATGATTAATGGATTTCAACAAGGAGATTTTACGGGAACTCAAAAAGTAATCGCTTGTGTAAAGCATTTAATTGGGGGTGGCGAATCTATAAATGGACTCAATGCAGCACCAGCAGATATTTCAGTCCGTACACTAAGAGAAGTCCATCTTCCACCTTATAAGAAAGCCATTGATGCAGGTGTCTATTCGATTATGGCTGCACATAATGAGATAAACGGTATTCCATCTCATATGAGTAAATGGCTCATGACGGATCTTTTAAGAAATGAATGGGATTTCAAAGGATTTTATGTAAGTGATTGGTTAGATATCGAACGTATTAACACGTTGCATAATACTGCAAAAGATATGAAAGAAGCTTCTTATTTATCTGTTGATGCTGGTATGGATATGCACATGCATGGTCCATTTTTTACAGATGCGATTATTGAATCTGTAAAAGAAGGTAAACTTTCTATAAATCGTGTAAATGAGGCTTGCCGTAAAATTTTAACAGCGAAGTTTAAATTAGGGTTATTTGAAAATCGATTTGTAGATTTAGAGAAAAAAGAGGAATTACTTTTTACAGAAGAACATAAAGCGACTGCATTAGAGTCTGCAAGAAAAGGAATCGTATTACTTAAAAATAATGGGATATTACCTTTACAAAAAACGACTTCAAAAAAGAAAATATTTGTAACAGGACCCAATGCAAATAATCAATCTACTTTAGGAGATTGGCATGCTGCCCAACCTGATGAAAACGTAATTACTATTTATGAAGGAATTAAAACTTTAGGAGAAACCAAAGGTTATGCTGTAAACTTTTTTGATTCAGGAGAAAACATTAGAAAAATACAAAGTTCTAAAATTCAGGAAGCCGCAGAAAAAGCCAAAAATGCGGACTATGCAGTTGTTGTTGTGGGAGATAATTCTATGCGCTACAAATGGAAAGATAAAACTGCTGGTGAAAATATGGGGCGTGCCAACTTAGATTTATTTGGCAAACAATTAGAATTAGTTCAGGCTATTGAAAAAACAGGAACACCAGTAATCATTGTTTTGGTAAACGGAAAACCAATTTCTGAACCTTGGCTTCAAAAAAATATTCCTGCTATTGTAGAATCTTGGGAACCCGGAAATTTAGGCGGTCAAGCAGTTGCTGAAATTTTATTTGGTGACGTAAATCCAAGTGGTAAATTGCCTTTAACTGTTGCAAGAAGTGTTGGTCAGTTAAGAATGGTATACAATCACAAGCCCTCTGCTTATTTTCATAAATATGCCGATGAGAAAAATACACCCTTATATCCTTTTGGGTTTGGTTTAAGTTATACTAAATATAGTTATAACGCACCAAAATTATCAAGTAAGACATTCAAGCAAAACGAAGCCGTAACTGTTACAGTTGAGGTTACTAATACTGGAAAAATTAATGGAGAGGAAATCGTTCAATTGTATATTCGAGACAAAGTTAGTAGCGCTACAAGACCTGTAAAAGAACTAAAAGGTTATCAGCGAGTGGCGTTAAAAGCAGGGGAAACAAAAACAGTAAGTTTCACCATAGATGCCGAAAGTTTAGCGTTTTATGATATCAATATGGCATATTGTGTAGAACCTGGGGAGTTTATTATAATGACAGGTTCTTCTTCAAACGATAAAGATTTAAAATTAACTACTTTAAAAGTCAATAATAGGATTGAACTATAAAATGAAACATTTTAAGTTAGTTGGCATAACATGTCTTTTAATTCTTTTAAGTTGTAAAACAATTAAGAAAAAAAAGACATTATCTACTGTCAAACAAAACGTATTATTTTTAATGATGGATGATTTACGTCCTGAATTAAGTGTGTTTGGACAAAGTCAAATTATTAGCCCCAATATTGATGCCCTGGCTAAATCAGGTGTCACCTTTAAAAGAGCCTATTGTAATGTTCCTGTTTGTGGAGCCTCTAGAGCTAGTATCTTAACAGGCATAAGACCTACAGCAGATCGTTTTTTAAAATATAATGCGAGTATTACAAAGGAAACCCCCAATATTCTAACATTGGTAAAGCATTTTAAAAATCAAGGATACACGACTATTAGCAATAACAAAATAACGCATTTAAAGAGAGATATTAAAGAATGGGATGAGGAATGGTACCCCTATGTGAAAGGTTGGCGTGATTATCAATCTAAAGAGAATATAAATTTAGAAAAAAATGGTGAACATGGGTACGCGTATGAAAATCCAGATATTGAAGATGCTGCTTATTATGATGGTAAAACGGCAAACAAATCAATTTTAGACTTAAAAAAATTAAAAGCTGAAGGGAAGCCATTTTTTATGGCTGTTGGTTTTGTAAAACCACATCTACCATTTAATGCGCCAAAAAAATATTGGAATTTGTACAAGGAATCAGAAATCACCTTACCAAAAAACAATTCTTTCTCTGAGTCTGCACCAAAAATAGCCAACCATTCTTGGGGAGAATTACGGTATTACAAAGACATTCCTAAAAAAGGACAAGTTTCTGATGCTGTTGCAAAAAAGTTGATACACGGCTATTATGCTGCTGTAAGTTATGTGGATGCTCAAGTAGGAAAAGTTTTAAAAGAACTTAAAAACTTGGGATTAAAAGACAATACAGTTATTGTTTTAGTAGGTGATCATGGTTGGAGCTTAATGGAACACGGACTATGGGTAAAGCATAGTAATTTCGAGGTAGCGCTTCAAGTACCTTTAATCATAAGTGCTTCCAATCTACCGAAAGATAGGCAGACAAATTCGATTGCTGAATTGGTAGATTTATATCCAACCTTATGCGAATTGGCAAATATTTCTATTCCACCACATGTAGATGGCGAATCTTTGGTTAAAGCTTTACAAACACCTTCAAAAGTATTTAAAAATACAGCTTTGGCTAGATGGCAAAAGGGAGAAACTCTAATTGCAGATAACTTATTTTATACAGAGTGGCAAAGAAATGATAAAACAATAGCCAGAATGCTTTACGACCATTCTACCGATTCAGACGAGAACAGAAATTTGGCAATGGAGGCATCCTTCAAAGAAACTGTAGATAGTTTGAGTACAATATTAAATAACAGATTAAAAAGAACAAAATGAAAAATAATTTTATTAAAAGTTTTTGCGCGCTAACTCTTGTTTTTGGGTTTTGGAATTCTTGTAATATAGCAAAATCTCACACAAATGTTTCAGCAAAAGTAACACCAACAGTGAAGCCAAATATTATTTATATCATGGCAGATGATTTAACCACCCAGGCCATTAGTGCTTATGGCGGAATTTATAAAGATATTGCACCAACACCTAATATTGATAAAGTTGCAAAAGAAGGGATGCTATTTCAAGATGTTTTAGTTACCAATGCTATTTGCGGCCCCAGTAGAGCGGCTATATTAACAGGTAATTATAGTAACTTAAATGGGTACTATAAAAACGAAAGTGGAGGAAAATTTAATTCAGAGCAGTGGACGTTTCCACAAGAATTTCAAAAACAAGGTTACAAAACTGGCTTATTTGGTAAATGGCACTTAGGTACAGAACCTGTTGGATTTGATAGTTTTAAATACCATAGTTCTGCAGGACAACAAGGGCATTATTGGGATCCTCTTTTTAATGAGAACGGAATCGATGTAAAAGAGAAAGGCTATGCTACTAATTTAAGTACAGATTTTGCATTGACTTGGCTCGATTCGACAAAAACTTCTAAGCAACCATTTTTAATGATACTACAATACAAAGCGCCACACAGACCATGGGAACCAGACACAAAGTATGAAACATTATGGGATGATATAGAAATGCCATATCCAGCAACATTTAATGATACGTACGAAGGACGTGAATTGACGGCTGGCGATACAGAAATGACGATGGAATATTTTAGTCGTAGAGATATGAAATTAGAGCGCCCAAAAGATTTAAAGAAGGGAAAAGAAAGTATTAAATGGGATTTCTATGGCGCTAAACCAGGCGAGATCGTTCAACCAGATGGTATGAGTAATGAAGAAGGAAGAAAATGGAGATATCAAAACTATATTAAAGATTATTTAGCCTGTGTTAAATCTGTTGACGATAATGTTGGACGTGTTTTAAAATATTTAAAAGAAAATAATCTTGAAGAAAACACCATTATTGTAGTAACGTCAGACCAAGGTTTTTATTTAGGGGATCACGGTTTTTTCGATAAACGATTTATTTACGAAGAATCTTTAAGAATGCCTTTTATGGTAAAATACCCGGGTAAAATAAAGGAAGGAAGTGTTAACGAAGACATTATTACAAATATAGATTTTGCGCCAACCTTATTAGAATTAGCCGGTATTTCAACAACTCAGAAAATGCAAGGCACTAGTTTTGTTCCTGTTTTGGAAGGTAATACCCCAAAAGATTGGCAAGATGCTATGTATTATCATTATTACGAGTTCCCGTTTTGGCATCATGTGCAACCACATTATGGTATAAGAACTCAAAAATATACGCTCGCTCATTTTTATTACAATATTGATGTTTGGGAATTATATGATTTAGAAAAAGATCCGGGTCAAGTTAATAATATTTATAATGACCCAAATTATGCTGAGGTGACCACCGAGCTAAAGTTGAAGTTAAAAAACTTAATGATCAAATTTGAGGATAATAAAAGCTTGGTAGATTTTAGAAAAATAACCGACACCGATTTTGGTAGAATTGTAGATAATATTAAGGATGAAGAATCTGTACAACAGATCTTAACTAAGAAAAAAAATTAGAGTACTTAATCCTTATAAACTAAAAATCATGATTAAGAGACAATTGTTATTATTAGCGATACTTTTAGTCATGATTTTTTCATGTCATAAAGTTGAGAATCCCTTTAGAACTGAAAATCTTATTCCGTGGTCTATCGTTGCTTTTGATAAATTAGAACGCACCCCTTCAGAACGCGTGGCTATGATAAAAAAACTTGGTTTTAGGCAATATGCTTTTGGAGGTAGAAAAAAGCATATTGAAACCATGGTAACCGAACTAAATATAGCGAGAGCCGAAGGCATTAAGATTAGCGCTGTTTGGCTTTATATAAACAATAAAGATACTTTAAGAAACCTTAAACGCGCAAACGAAATGGTGTTTGAAAGTTTAAAAGCTACCGGAGTATCTACCCAAATCTGGATAGGAATAGATGCTGAGTTTTTTGAGGGATTAACGCAACTGCAATCGCTTAAGAAAGCGTTAGATATGATTTCATTTCTTTCTAAAAAAGCCCAAAAAGTTAACTGTAAAATAGCATTGTATAATCATGGCGGTTGGTTTGGCGAATCCGAAAATCAATTAGAAATTATTAAACGTTTACCGAAGCACAATATTGGTATCATCTATAATTTTCATCATGCACATAAACAATTAGATGAATACCAAAGTATTATCAAACAAATACACCCTTTTTTATGGTGTGTTACTTTAAATGGCATGAAAAAAGGAGGGCCTAAAATCATGACTATTGGTAAGGGAGACCTTGAAAAAGAGATGATTCATCTTTTAGTAAAGTTAGGCTATAAGGGACCTTTTGGTGTTTTAGGGCACGTTAAGAATGAAGACGTAGCACTCACTTTAAAAAAGAATCTTAAGGGTATACAAGCACTTTTTGTAATTAAATAGAATTTAAACCATTACCCCCTACTAAAAAAACATTTCACCCTTGGTTAGCGCAGAGATAAAACTAATATTGGAGTAACAATTAATCAAATATTTAAACGATTATGAAAAACATTACTTTAACAAATCATAAATCTAAATTTACAGACAGCAGGGGTTATTTATTTATTGTACTTTTCTTGTCCTATTTCATTGCAAATGCTCAAGATATTGTTTATACCTTTGACACCTCTACAGACGGTTGGAACAATGCTGGAAGTACAACAGTGGTTACTCAATCTGCTGGTAATTTATCCGTTGGAGGAGACATCAATAATTATGGTGGTACAAAATTAAGTGCTCAAATAGATCTTGTTGGCACTGAGTTCACAAGTGTAGAATTACAAATTAAGAACTTAACAACTATTAGCTCTTTTCAATTGTTAAGTTATGTATCCGGTGGAAGTAATGCAGGTACAGCAGGAAAAACTAATTTTACCATTACCAATAATGGCCAATTTCAAACAATTACTGTTGTTATTCCTACTTCACCTAATTCTGACGGAAAGATAACTAGATTAGGAATTCGTGTATCAGGAAACCCTCTTTCTGGTGAAAGTTTCTTAATTAATACATTAACGATTAAATCAGCAGTATGTGCTGGTTCTACAATTACAACCCCTATTGGTGCCGCTGGCGGTGGAACTGCCGCAATAACTAATCCTAATAGTGATAATTGTTATTCTAATGGAACAACTACTGTTGTTACGCCTGCAGCTTGTGATGGTTTTGCATTTGATAAATGGGAAATAGATGTTGATGGAACTGTAACAGAGCTAACAGACAACCCATTAACTTATACAGCTACACCTAATGCTGTAGTTGAAATTAAAGCAATATTTGTAGCAATTTCTGCAGTATCAGATACAAATTTTAACACAACTGCAGAGTTGAGTAATTGGGCTGGGATTGGTAATTCAACAGTCGCTGTTGCAGAAAACAAATTAACATGGTCTATAACCGGAGGTACTCCTAAATTAAGATATAATGCTTGTTCATTTGCTCCAGAAACTTGGGGAACATCTCACCTTAAAATAGGGTATTCTAATCAAACATTAAATACGAGATTAAAATTAGCAATCCCAAATGCGGCTGGTACAACAACATATATAGACTTTGATGATTTAATAACAGGTACTTCAGATATACCGGGTGTTGCAGTTTTAAATGTACCGATAAGAAATTCAAATTGGACAGGTACTCTTACACAATTAGAGTTTATAATAAAATTAAATAGTGTCAATGGCGCCGCAGATCAAGGTGATTTTGTTATTGATTATATAGAGTTTTATAATGGCTTTGAAACTACAGGCAATGGTGTCTGGAACACAGCTGCAACATGGGTTGGTAATGATGTACCAACAGCTCTAGATAACGTACAAATAAACCACAACATATCAATAGGCACAACAACTGGTGCAGCTGTTAAGAATTTAGATGTAGATGCTAGTGCTGCTTTGACAATTGCTAATGGTGGTTCTTTAATAGTAGATGGTACTTCATCAGGAAACGTAACCTACAATAGAAATTTAGCAACTACAAATTGGTATTTGGTCTCAAGCCCTGTTGTGGGAGAAACTTATGATGATGCCTATGTGACAGCTAATAGCATTGATTCAGGAATAGAACCTAATAGAGGGATAGCTCCCTACACGACCAGTGATAATTCTTGGAATTATATGCAGGCAGGTGCAAGTGCTGCAACTTTTGCTGCAGGAACAGGGTATTCAGTCAAAAGAAGCACTGCAGGAGATATTTCTTTTACAGGTACATTAAATGTTGCTGATGCTGGAGTAGATGTAGATCTCGATGCTACTGGAAATGGTTTTAATCTTTTAGGGAATCCTTATACATCACATATTGCTAGTGCTACTTTTTTAGATAATGAAAGTGATATTTCAGACACAAAAACACTTTGGGTCTGGAATCTAGCAACAGGAGCCTATGAAGTAAAAACGCTAGCAGATGCTATGGTAATCGCCCCTGCACAAGGGTTTTTTGTAAAAGCAAATGGCACTGGCAGTACATTTAACTTTGCTGAATCTAACCAAGCTGGCAGTGGAGGTACCTTTCAAAGAACTGAAACTAGACCAGAAATTTACCTAACATTATCTGATCAAACAGATGCTAGAGAGGCTAAAATCTATTATATAGATAACATGACCACTGGTTTTGATGTGGGTTATGAGGGAGAATTATTTAACGGTGTTTCAAATCCTCTAGCTATTTACACGCACTTAATAGCTGACAGTCAAGGAAAGAATTATCAGGTACAATCTTTACCACCCAACAACTATGAAAACATGATTATTCCTGTTGGAGTTAATGCTAATGCTGGTAAAGAAATTACATTTTCAGCAGAAGCACTAAACTTACCTGATGGTATTAAAGTGTTTTTAGAAGATAGATTAGCAAATACTTTTAATGAACTATCAGATAATAAAACTTTTAAAGTTAATTTATCAGAGGCTTTAAATGATGTTGGTCGATTTTATTTACATACGTCAAGCAATGCTTTAAGTATAGATGATAGTGTTATTTTAGAAAATGTGAGTATCTATAAAACAAATGCATCCACTTTAAAAATAGTAGGTCTCCCAAATGGAATCGCTAACATAAAATTAATTAATGTTCTTGGAAAACAGTTAATGAATACTTCTTTTAATGCTAATGGAGCAAAAGAAATTTCTTTACCAAACTTAGCTGCCGGAATTTATATTGTTCAGTTAGAAACCGAATTTAGTAAGTTAAACAAGAAAATTGTATTAGAATAACAAACCAATAACTAATTAGAAAAGACAATCATGAATAAAAATATAGAAACTAAAAACAATTCTGAAGAAATTACTCGTAAAGACGCAATTAAAAAGATTGGAAATTACGGTAAATATGCAGCATTAACGGCATTAGGTACTTATATGATTTTAAACCCACAAAAAGCTCAGGCTCAAAGCCCTACAGATCCAGGTATTGGGTTTTAATTAATAATTACTTTAAAAGTAAATTTCTGTTAAAAAATTAATTTTTAAACAGTTTAAATCTTAATTGATTTAAACTGTTTCTATGAATAGCATATTATGAAGCATTACATTATTTTATTTACAATATTATTATTTACAATCATTTTTAATGCTCAAACTTCTCCTCATGACATGGTTGAGAAAATGGGAAGAGGTATAAACCTTGGTAACGTTCTTAGTGCTCCAGCTGAAGGAGACTGGTCACCCGCAGCAACGGAACAATATTTTATTGATGTTGCTGCCGCTGGTTTTACCAATGTTAGAATACCAATTGACTTTTTTGGGACTCGAACTACAGATAGTAATGGTATTGCTAGTACTGCTGGATATTCACCCAGTACTGGCTCGGCATCCAATTATACTGATAATCCAGAAACTTTCACAATAGATGCCACCTATTTAACTAGAATAGAGACGGTAATAGATTGGTCGTTAAATCAAGGGCTTGTAACCATCCTTGATTTTCACGGATCAAATTTAAAATCTGATTTCATTAAAACATTTAAAGTGGGACAGACTGCTTATACACACCCAGATTCTGAAAGAAGGGCAGCGGATAATGATAAATTTAGAGCTATTTGGACTCAGGTAGCAGATCGATTTAAAAATAAATCCGAAGATTTATTATTTGAAATTATTAACGAGCCTTATTTTTATATGAGCAAGGCAGATATGGATACACTTAATGCCGATATCTTAGCTATTATAAGAGGTTCTGGAGGAAGTAATGGAACTAGAAATGTAATTATTACAGGAGGAACAGGAACTTCACATGAAGCGCCTTTGCAAATTGAACCTTCAATTATTACAGGAGATAATTATTTAATAGCAACCTTTCATTATTATCAACCGTTTGATTTTACAAGTTCTAGTGCAGATACAAGAGATGAAGAATCTTGGGGTACAGTAGCCGAGAAGGGAATTTTAACAGGTGAATTTGATCAGGTATTAACTTTTTCTAATCTGCATAATATACCTGTTTTTTTAGGGGAGTTTGGTGCAGATAATACTGGTGGATATAAATACAGCACAGGAGATTTAAATACTATTTCAAACAATGCTACTGGTTTTTCGGATGGAGGGCCAGATAATGCCTCAAGAGTAGAGTATCATAGATATGTTGCAGAACAAGCTATCAATAGAGGGTTTTCATTTGCAGCTTGGGATTCTGGACCAAAGTCTAACAAGACAATCCATATGAGGGAAGACGGTCCTTCTACAGTGAATTATAATATTAATAATTTTTCAGTGAACAGTTATAGTCCTAAAGATACTAATATAAGTACCATTGTAGATACCTCTGTTTGGGTTGATGATATAAAAAACGCATTGTTCGCTTCTGGTACTTGGCCCCTTTGTTATGGGTCAACAGATTATATTATCTTAAATACTGGTTTTGAGGGAGGTGTTGATTGTAATTGGAGTTTTAATATCTATGGTAATACTGGAACTGCTGCATCCATTAGTGATGCAACAACAGATGCTAAAAATGGTTCAGTAGGGGCGAAAATTAATGTTACCACAGCAGGCGATTACAGTCATGTTATTTTAAGTAATGTACCTTACACAAAAAATCTTACAGGGAAAAAGATAACAATTAAAACATTTGCAAAATCATTAGCTGCAAATGGCCAATCATTTAAAATAAGAATAAAAGCTATTGTCAACGGAGGTAGTCAAATTAATGCTTCTTCTGCGCTCCCTTTAACAAATACTTACCCTGAAGATGCTTTTGAATTTGAATATATTGTTCCTAATAATACAACTTCTATACAAGTACAAATAATGCTTGGAAATTTTACGGGAACTTATTTTTTAGATGATTTCGAAACAACTATTGAGGAGCATACCACTTGGTCTGGAGCTACAAATACAGATTGGGCAACAAGTACCAATTGGAATAATGGTGTTCCTACAAATTCTTTAAACGCATCTATTCCCTCAGGCTTAAGCAACTATCCTGTGATTAGCGGAGCAACTTCTGCAGCTGTTAAGAATTTAGATGTAAATGCTAGTGCTGCTTTAACAATTGCTAGTGGTGGTTCTTTAATTGTTTCAGGTACTTCAACAGGAAATGTAACCTATAACACAACTTTAGGAACAGAAAATTGGTATTTAGTGTCAAGCCCTGTTTCTGGTGAAACTTATGACAATGACTACGTTGCTGCAAATAGTTTGGCTATTAATGGTACAAACAATGCTATTGGTTCTTATGCAACAGCTGATAATACTTGGTCTTATATGCAAACTAATGATGATGCAACTTTTACACCTGGTACTGGTTACTCCGTGAGAAGAGCAGCAAGTGCAGGTTCAGGAGATATTTCTTTTACAGGGACTATTAATACTTCTGATGCTGCTGCTTCAGTTCTTACAGGTGGTACTAATAGTTTTAACTTAATTGGTAATCCATTTACAGCATACTTAAACAGTGCTTCTTTTTTAATAGATAATACAGGTAGTTTAGATACTCAAACTATTTGGGTTTGGAATCAAGCATCTGGAATTTATGAAACAAAAGTTACTGCTGACGCGTTTGTATTAGCTCCAACTCAAGGATTTTTTGTAAATGCTAGTAGCGCAACTAACCTAAATATTGCAGAATCATACCAAGCTAATACTGGAAGTGTTTTTCAAAAAAACGCAAAAACTGAGGTAAAATTAATGATCAATGATGGTACAAATAACAGATTTGCAAAACTGTATTATTTAGACAATGTAACAACCGGTTTTGACAATGGTTATGATGGTAAATTATTTAGCGGTGTTGCACAACCTTTTGCAATATATACATATTTAGTTGCTGATAGTGAAGGTGAAAAATACCAAGTACAATCTTTACCTAATTCAGATTATGAAAACATGGTAATTGCTGTTGGTATTTCTGCTGATGCTCGCAAAGAAATTATTTTCTCTGCAGAAGCTTTAAACTTACCAACTGGTTTAAAAGTGTTTTTAGAAGATAGAAACAATAATGTTTTTACACGCTTAGATGAAGCAAATGCTACATATAAAGTAACTGTAGATGCTGCAAATACAGACGGTCGTTTTTATTTACATACTAAAACTTCTTCTTTATTAAGTTTAGATACAGATTTATTGAACAGTGTAAATATTTATAATACGAGTACTAGTAATTTGAAAATTACAGGTTTACAAAAAGGAGAAACTACAATGTCTTTATTTAATCTTTTAGGGAAACAAATAATGACAACTTCTTTTGATGGTGCTAACGTAAATAATATTTCTTTACCAAGGTTAGCTGCTGGAATTTATGTTGTTAAACTTCAAACTAAAACAGGAGAACTAAATAAGAAAATAATTTTAGAATAATTTATAGGAATTAATTAAAAAATTTATTTAAAAAAATAGGGTAAGTATAACTTCATTTCTAGCTTTTAGCCACAAGTGGCATGCCCAGACGAAGAACTTACTTTTAAAAAAGAATTTAAAAGGCTTGGAAGCACTTTAGGTAACTAAATAGAATTTAAACCATTTCACCCTACTAAAAAAACATTTCTCCCTTGGTTAGGATAGAGAAAAACTGATCTTGCATTATTAATTAAATATTTAAACGATTATGAAAAAAATATTACTTACACTCTTTTTAATGACATTGCCTTTTATAGGGTTTAGTCAAATTACAAACGGAACCTTTGATGCTGATGTTACTGGATGGAAAGCAGCTGGTGGATCATCGGCTATTGAATGGGATGCTGCTGATAAATCTCTGAAGCTTGTTACTACAGCAGTAAATAAAAAAGCGCAAACTGATCCAAACGCAGCTCCATCTGAAGGAGCGGGAAATTATATTTTGTCCTTTAAAGTTAAAGGAGCTAAAGATGCCGTAGTGAAAGGGATAATTTTTCAAGGAGCTCAATCAGGGGGAGATGCTTATACAATCCTGGCGGATAATGCATGGGAAACGTACACCCATACTTTTGAAGGTTTAGATGCAACTGCAGCAATGAATATAAGACTTCAGGCAAGTGCTGCTGGTACGTTTTATTTTGATGATGTTACTTTCGTAAAAGAAGCATGTGTAGGTTTTGCAATTACTGCTGAAACTGATGGAGGAGGAACAAATGCAATAACAACTCCCTTGGCATGTTATCCAACCGATGAAGCAATTGAATTTACAGCTATAGCATCCTGTGCTGAATTCACATTTGATCAATGGGAAATTGATGGTGTTGCATCAGGAATAACAACCAATCCTTATACCTATACTGTAGCGACTGCGGATGCTATTGTAAAAGCATTGTTTACAGCAACCTCTGACGCTTCGGACACTAATTTTGATACGACTGCAGAGTTAGAAGAATGGATAGCAGCTCAGCATGCAACGGTTACAGTTGAAAATGATGTTTTGACATGGGAAATAACTGGCGTTTCAACAAAACTAAAATATGATGCTTGTTCATTTGCTCCTACTGCTTGGAATATAAATGCTCTAAAAATAGGATATACAAATGGTACCAATAATACAAGAATGCGTCTTTCGCATCCTAAAGATGGAGGGAATGAGTTTATAAGCTATGATGATATGGCAATTTCTGGAGACGCAACGAATGGTGTTGGTGAAATTGATACCTCTTTACTGCATACATCATGGATTGGTAATCTTTCACAACTAGAATTATATATACGAAATGACAATGCTAATGCCGGTTCAACTAACGGAACTTTTACAATAAATTATATTGAATTTTACTATGCTGAAACTGCAGGACTTGCTGATAGCAACCTTAGTGATGAGAATAGTATTCATTTATTTCCTAATCCGGTAAAAGATATTTTATCAATAAAGTCACCTTCAATACTTAAGAAACTAGAGGTGTTTAATGTGTTAGGCCAAAAAGTAATGGGTAGAGAAAACACAAATAGTTTAAATGTAACTAAATTAAATTCCGGAGCATATATTCTAAAAACTATTAATGAGAATGGAACTGTTTCAACAAAAAAATTCATAAAAATAAATTAAATTTTTAATACTAAAAGAAATGAAAAAACTAATTGCACTTATATTATTCTGTGGTTTTTTATCTACAGCGAATGCACAAAAACAGTCATATCAAGAAAAAAAGGCAACCACAAATGCACAACTTATAGCCAATACCATGGACTTAAATGACAGCACTAAAACAGTACTGTATGCTATTTTGTTGGGTAAATATGATGAAACTTCAAAACAAATAAAAGGCAACGATTTGTCAAATGAAGAAAAGAAAGTGATTTACAAGAAATCTTTTAAAGAAACCAATGATAAATTATCAGCATTATTCTCTAAAGAAGAAATTAATACTATTAATGCATTGTTAAAAGAACAGAACAAAAAAAAAGAATAAAAGGTAAAAATTAATTTATTAGTAATTAATCGAAAGATAAAAGATATTAAAAATACGAAAGATACAGCTCAAGAGATTTCACGAAAAGCCGCTTTAAATAAAATAGGTAAGTACGGTAAATATGCAGCTTTAATGGCATTAGGAACATTTATCATTTTGAACCCTCAAAAAGCACAGGCAACATCTCCTGGAGATCCTGGATCAGGTTTTTAAGTAGTTATGTAATTTTGTTTTGTTAATTTATACAGTCTGTCTCTTAATAAAGAGATATGCGTGAAATAGCAACCACAATATAAGTGGTTATGGCAGAAAAATAGAGAGAAAGAGAATTCAAGGATTTCCCACCCCAATAGGGGTGGGTTTCTCATAACTAGGCAATCTTTTTCATTTTACAAAAATAGTATTATGTTCAAAAATAAAGTTTTATTGTGTTTAGCAATCAGTCTAATACCTTTTGTGCTATTTGCTCAAATCTCATCATATGAGATGGTTAAACAAATGGGAAGAGGTTTAAACCTTGGTAACGTTTTAAGTGCTCCTATTGAAGGAAACTGGGCTGAAGTTGTTGAACAGCAATATTTTATTGATGTCGCTGCCGCCGGTTTTACCAATGTTAGAATTCCAATTGACTTTTTTGGGGCTCGAACTACAGGTAATACTTCTGGTTATTCTAGTGCCGCTGGAACTGCAGGAAATTATACTGGTACAGCAGATAATTATATAGTGTCCTCCAACTATTTAGATAGAATAGAGCAGGTTATTGAATGGTCTTTAAATCAAGGACTTGTGACCATTATTGATTTTCATGGATCGAATTTAAAATCTGAGTTTATCTATACATTCGACGTTGGGGAATCAGAATACACAGACCCAACTTCAGCAAGAAGAGCTGCAGACAATCAAAAGTATAGAGCTATTTGGGTTCAGATAGCAAATCGCTTTAAAGATTATTCCGAGAATTTATTATTTGAAGTTATTAACGAACCTTATTTTCATATGAGCGCGGCAGATATGAATGCACTTAATAGCGATATCCTGACTATTATAAGAGGTTCTGGAGGAAGTAATGGAACTAGAAATATAATTATAACAGGAGGTGGAAAAACTTCACATGAAGCTCCTACGGAAATTGATCCTAACATTATTTCAGGTGATCGTTATGTAATAGCAACCTTTCATTATTACCAACCATTTGATTTTACAAGTTCTAGTGCAGATGCTAGAGATGCTGAATCTTGGGGGATAGATGCAGAAAAAATTGAATTAACAGATAGATTTGATGTAGTTTTTTCATGGGCTGCAAGTAACAATATACCTATTTTTTTAGGTGAGTTTGGTGCAGATAATACTGGCGGATATAAATACAGTACAGGAGATTTAAATACTATTTCAGGGAATGCTACTGGTTTTGCTGATGGAGGACCAGATAATGCCTCAAGAATAGAGTTTCATAGATTTGTTGCAGAACAAGCTATCAATAGAGGGTTTTCTTTTGCAGCTTGGGATTCTGGACCTAAGTCTAATAAAACAATCCATAAGCGAACAGACAGTCCTTCTACTGTAAATTTTAATATTAGTGCTTTTTCAGTGAATACTTATGAACCTAAAAGCACAAATATAAGTACCGTTGTAGATACCTCTATTTGGGTAGAAGATGTAAAGAATGCTTTATTCAGTTCAGGAACATGGCCGCTATGTTACGGTCCTAGCCCAGATCCTATTATTTTCAATCCTAATTTTGAGTGTGGTTATAGTTCTGGATGGAATTTAAAGGTAATTACAGGCTCAACTGCAAGTATATCAGATTCTGGCGCTACAGACGCTTATAATGGAGATATTGCGGCAAAAATAGTTGTTGAAACAGCTATTGGTTATAATAAAGTGCTACTTGAAAATAATGTTTTTACGAATGATTTAAATGGAAAAAATATTGCAATAAAGTGTTTTGCAAAATCTGACGATGCTACTAGTTTTAGGTTTCAAATTAAGACTATTTATACAAGTGGTACCACCAGTTATTTTACATCACCAGTTTTAAACCTTCAAGAAGTATATAGTGCTTATGAATATGGTTTTGATTTATCGGAACCAACTACTTCAGTTCAAGTTAAGGTTTTGTGTGGAAAGCAAGCAGGTACATATTATTTTGATGATTTCGAAACAACAATTACAGACGGTGAAAGTTTGTCAATAGATGATGATGCATTGAATACTAAAATAGTATTATATCCCAATCCAAGTAGAAACTTCTTGAATGTAAAGCTATCTTCCTTCGATAAAAAGATAAAAAACATAAGAATAATTGATGTAAATGGTAGAATTATTAATGAATATACGCCTGAGCATACTAGTAGTTTAAAATTGAATACAAATAATTTGGAGAATGGTGTCTATTTAATACAAATTACAACAACCGATAATAAAGTTTTAAGGAATAAAAGGATTGTTGTAGCTAAATACTATTAAGTGGTGTTTTTGTAAAGAATTAATAAAACCTGCTGTATTTCCTTATCTTTGATTAAATTATAGTCGTACAATTTGAGAGCCCATTATGTCTAATTTATTTAAATATTTTTTTTTAATAATCAGTTTATATAGTAGTGTTTCTTTGCACGCACAATTGCAGTTAAACAAAATATCGGGTATTGAAGGACTTTCACAAAACACTGTAAAAAGCATTATTCAAGACAGTAATGGTTTTATTTGGGTAGGAACATACAATGGCATAAATAAATACGATGGCTATTCTATGGTCCATTATAATTTTTCAAATGACGTTAATGGTCTTAGTAGTAATATTATTATTAGTCTTTTTGAGGATAAAGATGGGTATATATGGGCTGGAACTACAGATGCTGGATTAAATAGAATAGACCCAAGGACAGGAAAAATAGATGTATATTTTGACAATCCAAATGCATCTGATTATGCAAGTGAGATAGATCATATTTATCAATCATCTTCTGGAGTTCTTTTTATTAATACATCTAAAGGTATTAAATTTTTTAATGTAGCCATTGATGGTAGCTTATTATTTGAAGAAGTAATGAATGTGGCAAACAACTTTAGTTTGCGTATTAAAACTATTATTCCTGCAGTAAATGGGAAGCATTGGTTTTTTACTCCTGAAAGAAAAATAATACTGCATCAAGTAGCGGTAAACGAAATCGAAAATGTGCCAGATATTAAAATTGAAAGCACAGACATTAAGTGGTTTGAATATAACTCAGGTTATCCTGTAAATTTTATTGAATACCCAAAGAACACAATTTGGGTGATAAGTAATAGACTTCAACTCCTTAAAATTCGATTAAACGATCAGCTTCAGGCTATTGATAGGGAGTTAATAAGCCTTTCTGATAACAGTTCAGGATTTTCCGATAAAAATTTCAAAAAATTAGCCATTGCTGTTGATAAAGAACAGCATATTTGGATTGCTGGGAATGGTATATTATTAAATTATAATACTCAGACAGGTGAAAAACTTAATTTAAATTCAAATCATAGAAAAGAGATTGCTATTCAACAAGCGCAACAATTAATGATTGATAACACCAATATTCTATGGTTAGGAACCCTAAACCATGGATTGTATAAAATGGATTTAGAAAACAATACATTTTTGAATTCGAACGAATTTTCAAACAATTCTGAAAAGCAATCTCCTGTTTTTCATGAGTATCCCATTCTTACAATGTGCGAAGACTCTAAAGGAGATATTTGGCTAGGCACGCAGGGTAAAGGTGGCTTAGCAATACTAAAGGGTAAGGAAATTGAAAGTACTTTGCTAAATAAGTCAAATAAGAGTTGGGACTATAATTATCTTGCAAAAACCAATAAACAATTTGATGATGAAGATTTCTTTGAGATTAAAAGATTGATGAATGATAGCGAAGACAATATTTGGGTAGGCGCAAGAACAGGATTAAGCAAAATAACCTTTAAAAATAATTCAGAAACATTTGATATTCAAAAATTTAATGATATCAAAGATAAACAAGGTAAGCTTATTAAAAACTCAGTCTTTGCTATTGAAGAAGACAGAATGGGAAATATTTGGGTTGGATATTGGAAGAAAGGCATCGCGAAAATAACTTTTGATAAACAAAGCGAAACGTACACATCTATTAATTATCAAAATGAATTTAACAATATAAATAGCTTATCAAACAATTTCGTTCGAGATATACTTGAAGATTCTAATGAAGATATTTGGGTAGGAACCATAAGAGGTTTAAATAAATTAAAACAAGATGATGCCGGTAATATTGCTTTTACAAGTTATCTAAATGACTCTGAGAATAAAAATAGTTTAAGCAATAATTATGTTTTAGATATTTTTCAAGCAAGTGATGGTCATTTGTTTGTTGGTACATTTGGTGGAGGATTGAATCAAATTGAAATTTCAAATAACACATTAAATTTCAAACATTATACTACAAAAGAAGGACTTCCAAGTGATGTAGTTTATCAAATAAAGGAAGACAAACAAGGGAATATTTGGATGATGCATGTTAGGGCAATTTCTAAATTGAACCCAACAACTGGAGAGGTTACCTATTTTGAAAACCAAGATGGAATTAATGTTAGCGAGTTTAAGGATAATGCAATGTTGTTTACCACCTCTGGGATGATGCTTTGTGGCGGCGTAAACGGCATTACATTTTTTCAACCTGACAAGCTTTCTGTAAATGAAATAAAACCGCAACTAATTATTTCAGGTTTTAAACTTTTTAATGAAATTGTTCATCCATTAGAGGAAAGAAACGGAAAGGTAATTTTAAAAAATAGTATT
>Ga0209197_1000089_pt1 | contig 65532 bp, 62 predicted proteins | sample COGITO_mtgs_1105_4_FD_184802 | JGI IMG/M metagenome (GOLD analysis project Ga0209197, IMG submission 184802) | Pelagic marine microbial communities from North Sea - COGITO_mtgs_110512 (SPAdes) (version 2) | ecosystem: Environmental > Aquatic > Marine > Epipelagic ... | reverse complement strand
TTAAGTTAAAGGTAGAAGGTGTTATTTATGAAGAGCATGCCCAAGGAGATGGACAGTTTGATGCATTTATGAATGCTTTAAAAAAGTTATACAAAACACATAGTAAAAAGGAGTTGCCAAAGTTAATTGATTATGCAGTAAGAATTCCGCCAGGAAGTAATTCTGATGCTTTGTGTGAAACTATTATCACCTGGAAAGGAGATGAAAAAGAATTTATTACACGTGGTTTAGATTCAGATCAAACAGTATCTGCAATTAAAGCTACAGAAAAAATGTTAAACATAATTTAAATATTTATAATTGAAAGATTCAATTATTGCATCTTTTAATTTTTAAAACACATAAAAAAATGAAATTAAATATCGCTTTATTAGCAGGAGACGGAATTGGACCAGAGGTAATTGATCAAGCTGTAAAGGTTTCTGATGCCATTGCTACAAAGTTTAAACATGAAATTACTTGGAAACCAGCTTTAACAGGTGCTGCCGCTATAGATGCGGTTGGAGAACCTTATCCAGACGCAACACATGATATTTGTGTGGCTTCTGATGCTGTTTTATTTGGTGCAATTGGGCATCCAAGATTTGACAATGATCCTACTGCAACCGTAAGACCAGAGCAAGGCTTATTAAAAATGCGTAAAAAACTAGGCCTATTTGCAAATGTAAGACCCACATTTACATTTCCTTCTTTATTAGATAAATCTCCTTTAAAAAGAGAGCGTATAGAAGGGACGGATTTAGTTTTTTTACGTGAATTAACTGGAGGGATTTATTTTGGAGAAAAAGGCAGAAGAGATGGTGGAGAAACTGCTTTTGACAATTGTGTATACACAAGGGCAGAAGTGCAGCGTATTGCTGTTAAAGGTTTTGAATTGGCAATGACACGTGGTAAAAAATTGTGTTGTGTAGATAAAGCAAATGTTTTAGAAACTTCAAGATTGTGGAGGGAAACTGTGCAAGCAATGGAAAAGGATTATCCAGAAGTGGACGTATCTTATGAGTTTGTAGATGCAGTTGCAATGCGTTTGGTACAATGGCCAAATAGTTACGATGTATTAATTACTGAAAACTTATTCGGAGATATTTTAACAGATGAAGCTTCTGTTATATCGGGTTCTATGGGTTTAATGCCAAGTGCATCTGTAGGAACAGAAAATGCATTGTTTGAACCTATCCATGGCTCATATCCGCAGGCTACAGATTTAAATATCGCAAATCCGATGGCAACTATTTTGTCTGCAGCAATGTTGTTTGAGCACTTTGGTCTTCAAGCAGAAGGGAAAGCAATTAGAGATGTTGTAAACAGTGCTTTAGAAAAAGGAATGGTTACAGAAGATTTAGCGGATGGAGGAAAAGCCTACGGAACGAAAGAAGTTGGAGACTGGTTGGCGGAAAATATTTAAAAATATAAATTGAATATATATATTAAAAAAGCGCTCTAATTAGAGCGCTTTTTTAGTTTTATATACATTAACAGTGATGCTATATAGCAGTGCATTCCATTTCACCAAAATTTAGTGTGTGATTTAAAGTTGTAAAAAGATTATTTTACAGCCATTAATTCTACATCAAAAATAAGTGTTGCATCTGGTGGAATTACTCCTCCAGCTCCAGCAGAACCGTATGCTAAATTAGATGGGATTACAAAACGAGCTTTATCGCCAACTTGTAATAATAAAATTCCTTCATCCCAACCAGCAATAACTTGCCCAAGACCAACATTAAAATCTATTGGGTCTTTTCTCTTATATGAAGAATCGAAAACCGTACCATCTAATAATTGTCCTTTGTAATGCACAGAAACTGCAGCACCTTTTGTAGCTTGTTTACCGCTTCCTTTTTGTAAGATTTGGTAACGCAAACCACTTTTAGTTTCTTCATAACCAATAGCTACAGAATCCAATAATTCTTTTTGTTTTGCTTTTTCGTCAGCATCACGTTTTTCTCTAGAACCTTCAAATGTTCTAAAAGCTTCTACAGCATTAAATGCTTCCGCATCTGCACCAACTCTAACAATTTCTAAAGAAGATAATTCATCTCCTTGAGCAATTGCATCAACAATGTCTTGTCCTTCTATTACAGATCCAAAAACAGTATGTTTACCATCCAACCATGGAGTAGGAACGTGGGTAATATAAAACTGACTTCCGTTTGTTGCAGGTCCAGAATTAGCCATTGCTAACTTTCCAGGGGCATCATGTTTTAAATCTGAATGGAATTCATCATCAAATTTATAACCAGGGTTTCCTGTTCCTGATCCTTGTGGGCAACCACCTTGTACCATGAAATCTGGAATTACTCGATGAAATTTTAATCCATCATAATATGGGGTTCCCTGTTCTTTTACATCATTTTCTAAATTACCTTCAGATAAAGCAACAAAATTTCCTACTGTTCCAGGAGTTTTTTCGTGCTCTAATTGTACTAAAATTTCACCTTTTGAAGTAGTGAATTTGGCATAGATACCGTTATTCATAATCTTTAAATTTTAATTTTCCTTATCCCTAATTTAGGGTTCACAGTCTTAAGGTTTTTAATTAGGTATTAGTTTTTGACCGCGTTTAAACTAATATTTTTACTTTTTAAATTCGCTTGTAAAATGTAATTTTACTGATGGATATTTATTTTGTGTCATTTGAATCGTAAATTCAGAATCTGCTAAAAACACCAATTGTCCTTGCTTGTCTTTTGCTAAATAACGTTGTTTTACTCTTTTAAAGTCAATAAACTCATCACTTTTAGGATTCTCTGGTTCTACCCAACAAGCTTTATGAGCAGCTAAGTTTTCATAAGTACATTTTGCCCCATATTCATGCTCTAGCCTGTATTGAATAACTTCATATTGCAGCGCTCCAACAGTACCAACAACTCTTCTTCCGTTCATGTCTAAAGTGAATAATTGAGCAACTCCTTCATCCATTAGCTGATCTAAACCTTTATATAATTGTTTAGACTTCATAGGATCTGCATTGTTTACATAACGGAAATGTTCGGGTGAAAAACTTGGAATTCCTTTAAAATTAAGAACTTCTCCTTCTGTTAAAGTATCTCCAATTTTAAAGTTTCCAGTGTCATGAATACCAACAATATCTCCAGGAAAAGACTCTTCAACAATTTCTTTTCTTTCAGCAAAAAATGCATTCGGACTAGAAAATTTTACTTTTTTACCTGTTCTAACATGCAAGTAGGGTGCATTTCTTTTAAACGTTCCTGAAACTATTTTTATAAATGCAAGTCTATCTCTATGCTTAGGATCCATATTTGCATGAATCTTAAATACAAAACCTGTTAATTTTTCTTCTTTAGAATCTATTAAGCGTTCTTCTGCTTTTTTAGGTTGTGGCGAAGGTGCTATTTCTATAAAGGCTTCTAACAATTCTTTTACACCAAAATTATTTAATGCAGAACCAAAAAACACCGGTTGTAGCTTTCCTTCTAAATATTCATCCTGATTAAAAGCTGGGTATACTTCATCAATCAACTCTATTTCTTCACGTAAAGTATCAGCAGCCGTTTCTCCAATAATTGTATCTAATTCTGGATTTGAAAGATCGCTAAATTCAACTCCTTCAGATATAGATGTTTTATTATCACCAGAAAAAAGGTTTAATTTCTTTTCCCAGATATTATAAATTCCTTTAAAATCATATCCCATTCCAATAGGGAAACTCATTGGTGTAACACGTAAACCTAATTTTTGTTCAATTTCATCTAATAAGTCAAAGGCATCTTTACCCTCTCTATCTAACTTATTGATGAAAACTAGCATTGGTATACTTCTCATCCTACAAACTTCTACTAATTTCTCTGTTTGTGGTTCTACACCTTTGGCTACATCAATTACAACAATAACACTATCTACAGCAGTTAAAGTTCTAAAGGTGTCCTCTGCAAAATCTTTGTGACCAGGAGTATCTAGAATATTTATTTTTTTATCTTTATAAATAAATGCTAAAACAGAAGTTGCAACAGAAATACCACGCTGACGTTCAATTTCCATAAAATCTGAAGTAGCACCCTTCTTAATTTTATTATTTTTTACAGCACCAGCCTCTTGAATTGCTCCACCAAAAAGTAGTAACTTTTCTGTTAACGTTGTTTTACCTGCATCAGGATGCGAGATAATACCAAAAGTTCTTCTACGTTCTATTTCTTTAAAAAAATCCATCTACAAAAATTGAGGTGCAAATATAGGTTTTATTCTATAATTTATCTCCTGATTTTAAAGGGATACCTATTAATAATAAGTCTTAGTTTTTATGAAATTTAATGCATTATAATTTCGTAATAAATTTTAATAAAATACTGTATTAATCTAAAACTTCAATAGTCATTTTAATATCTTCTATAGGCCATTCATCTACACCTACTTTTACCCTTGATATTTTATCTAAGGTATTAAAACCAGAAATTACTTCGCCAAAAACAGTGTGCTGGTTATCTAAATGATGATTTCCATTTCTATTATGCACTATATAAAATTCAAAAGGACTTGATAATTTGTTAGGGTTCTTTTCCCATTGCCTAGCAGCTGCCAATGCACCGTATTTATGGGTTCTATTGCTCTTGAACTCGGGTCTTAATAAATAGTTTCCATACAATCTTCGTTGATTTCTAGTATAGGTTTCATCAGAGTTTCCTCCTTGAATTACAAAGTTTTTTGCTACTCTGTATATTACAGTAGTATTAAAGTATTTTAATTTGGTTAAGAAAATAAAATTGGCTCTATGGATAGGAACATCGTCATATAATTTTAATTTTATACTACCAAATTTTGTTGAAATACGTATTTTATTTCCCTTATTTTGTTTACCATATTCCGTAAAAAAAGCTTCAACATTGTCTTTATTTAAACTATCCCATGTTTTAATAATTTTCTTTTCTAAATTATTTTCGATAATTTTCTTTTTATTTTTCGTTGAATTTTCTGTTTTTTTATTTTTTAGTGGAGCACTTTCTTTGCACTGATAAAAAGAGAAAACACCTACAATTAATAAAATTTGTATTATAATTTTCATAAGAATTAGTAGGTTTATATCTTTCAAAGATAAATCATCAAAATAAAAGAATAAGAAAATTTGATTGTTTTTCATACATTTTCATGATTTATTGGTAATTCATTGCTTATTTTTGTTATAATGATAGAGTACGTTATTTTAGTGGATGAAAATGATCAACAGATTGGTTTAATGGAAAAAATAGAAGCGCATGAAAAAGCAGCATTGCATAGAGCTTTTTCTGTTTTTATTTTTAATAAGAAAGGAGAATTAATGCTGCAACAAAGAGCGGCATCTAAATACCACTCTCCACTGTTATGGACTAATACATGTTGCTCTCATCAAAGAAATGGAGAAAGTAACTTAGAGGCAGGAAGAAGAAGGTTGCAAGAAGAGATGGGTTTTGTAACAGAGATTACAGAAGTGTTTTCTTTTATTTACAAAGCACCTTTTGATAATGGCTTAACAGAGCACGAATTAGATCATGTGATGATTGGTAAATATGAAGAGCCACCCAATGTAAACAAAGAGGAAGTAGAAGCTTATAAATGGATGCAGTTAGCAGATGTAAAGAAAGACATCGAAGAAAATCCTTCAATTTATACTGCTTGGTTTAAAATTATTTTTGAAAAATCTTATAAAAAATTAACAAATGCCTAAAGTAACAGTTCATAGAAAAGCACATTTTAATGCAGCGCATCGTTTATACCGAAAAGATTGGAGTGATGAAAAAAACTTTGAAGTTTTTAATAAATGTAGCAATCCTAATTTTCACGGACATAATTACGAGTTAATTGTTTCTTTAACAGGAGAAATTGACACTGAAACAGGATATGTTTTTGATTTAGGAATTTTAAAAAATCATATTAAGTCTGAAATAGAAGATGCTTTTGATCATAAAAACTTGAATTTGGAAGTGCCAGAATTTAAAGATTTAAATCCTACCGCAGAAAACATATGTGTGGTTACCTATCAAAAATTAAGAAACTTGTTGCCAACTAACTTAGATTTAGAAGTTACATTATATGAAACTCCAAGAAACTTTGTAAGCTATTCAGGCTAATAGTTTATTGGTTGAATTAATATAAAATAAAACGCCTCGTTTACAAACTGTAAACGAGGCGTTTTTATTATTAAACAGAAAATTAATTAGTCTTTTAACTTTCCTTTAAATTCTTCAAATTTACTAGCAACTTTATTAGGCCAGCTGTTATTAGAAGTGTCTACATCTGCAGTTTCAAAATCTGGGTCTACCACAATTTTTGTAATTTCTTTGCTTGAAGCAAAGACTCTTTTAGCAGTGGTGTCGCTTCTCATCCATATTTGAGCAGGGAAAGTTTCTCTTTTTGTAGTGCCATCTGCATACGTTAATTCTACAATAATTGGCATTATTAAACCACCTGGCTTTTCAAATTCTACAGAATAAATAAAAGCAGGCACCTCTTGTCCTTCAGCAAAGGAATCCATAGCATTTGCATTTGCATCCTCTTTTTTGTCAGTAATATAAACCAAATCACCTAAGCCATCAAAATATTGCTTGTATTGCGCTTTCAATTTTATAACTCTTTCATTTGGCTTGTCAGTTAAATACAATGGCTTCACTTCTTTAATACCAATATCTGTTACATCTGTAGTGTAGAACCATCCTCTAAAAAACCAATCTAAATCCATACCAGATGCATCTTGCATAGATCTAAAAAAGTCTTCTGGTGTTGGGTGTTTAAACATCCAACGTTTAGAATACGTTCTAAAAGCGTGGTCAAATAATTCTGGACCCATAATTGTTTTTCTTAGCATGTATAAACCAGCAGCTGGCTTAGAATATGCATTCGGACCGAATTGTTTTACATAATCTCCTTGAGACATGATAGGAGAGATATTAGATTGATCTCCGCCCATATATCTTGTGATTTCTTTTGCAGGATTAGAAGCAAATAACTCTGCATCATATACATCTTCTGCTAAAATTTCAACAAAAGAGTTTAAACCTTCATCCATCCAAGTCCATTGTCTTTCATCAGAATTCACAATCATTGGAAAAAAATTATGTCCAACCTCATGAATAATTACGCCTAGCATTCCTTTTTTAGTTCTGTCAGAATATGTTCCATCTTCATTTGGTCTTCCAAAATTAAAACAAATCATTGGATACTCCATACCTTGTCTTTCTGAATGCACAGAAACAGCTTTAGAGTATGGGTAGTCAAATGTTAATTTAGAATATTCAATTAGGGTAGTAGCAATTGCTCTTGTAGAATGCTCTTCCCATAAAGGGTTTCCTTCTTTAGGGTATAAAGAGGTTGCCATTACAGATTTACCATTAATATTTACAGCCATTGCATCCCAGATATATTTTCTTGAAGTTGCAAATGCAAAATCACGAACACGCTTTGCTTTAAATTTCCAGGTTTTTGTTCCTGTAGCTCTTCCTTTTTCAGTTTGCTCTGCTTCTTCTTGTGTTACAATTAGAACCGGATTATCAAAAGATTTTCTTGCTTTCTCAAAACGCTTTCGTTGTGTTTTAGTAAGTACCTCTTTTTCATTTTGTAAAGTACCAGTAGCTTCCATAATATGGTCTGCAGGAACTGTAAGGCTTACTTCGTAATCTCCAAATTCTAATGCGAATTCTGATCTACCCCAAAACTGCATATTTTGCCATCCTTCTACATTATTATAGACTGCTAATCTTGGAAAAAATTGTGCAATTGTATAGTTGTTGTTTCCATCAGGAAAAGTTTCTAATCCAGAACGCCCACCATCTTTATTAATGTCATTAATTAAATAATTCCATTGAATTCTAAATTCGAAGGTATCTCCAGGAGCCAGTGCTTTCGTTAAATTAATACGCATCATAGTACTGTTAATCGTATGAGATAGTGGTCTACCATTACTTTCTACTTTAGTAATATTGTATCCAAAGCCTTTCTTTTGTTCCATAAAAGAACTTTTAAAATTATCTGGAGTTACAAAAGCTGCAGCACTGTTAGATTTTGCTAAGGGAGTTTTAGAATCGTCAGCCCTCATGTTTTGATCTAGTTGCACCCATAAATACTCTAAATTATCTTTAGAATTATTGTGATACGTAATATTTTCATCACCATAAATTGTGTTAGCAGCTTCGTCTAAACGAATGTCCATTACATAATCTACCTTTTGTTGTGTGTATTGATGTCCTGGAGCACCGGATGCTGAGTGCTGATCATTAGGGGTTGCCAAAACATCTTTCATTTGTCTGAATTTGTTTTGATCTGTGTGTCCTTGCTGCGTTTTCTTCTCTTCTTTAGATCCTTCTTGTGCTATTGTTGAAAAACTGATAAAGAAAAGAGAAAATACGAGTAAAGAAAGTTTTTTCATATTGTATATTTTAATTTAAATAAGGACTCGAAAATAAGCATATATAAACGATGTTGTTAAATTTCGTTAAAAATTTAACAAATTTTTATATAAAAAAAACGATGAGAAAATTAATTCACACCGCTTTATTTTTGTTAAAATAAAAATTTAGTTTTTCATTTTTGTTTTGAACTTACTAAACTGATCTTTGTTAGTGTTAGGAAAGCTATTGTTAGATAGGTCTACATCTGCAGTTTCTAAATCTGGGTCAATTACAATCTTAGTTATTTGCTTATCTGAGTGCACAGCTTTTGTAACTTTCTTATCATTGTATCTCCAAATTTGTGCAGGGTATGTCTTTTTTTCTTTACTACCATCATCATAGGTATATTCTACAATAATTGGCATTACTAACCCACCTGGTTTGTTAAATGTAATCTCATAGAAATATTTAGATTTTGCAGATGTTGGTTTTGTGATGTTTAAACCTTCACTTTTATCTTCAACAAAATCTACAGTTTCTTCAGATATATTTTCTGTAGCATAAAATTTTTGCACACCTTCAATACCAATATCTGTTACATCTGTTGTATAAAACCAGCCTCTCCAAAACCAATCTAAATCTATACCAGAAGCATCTTCCATGGTTCTAAAGAAATCTGCAGGAGAAGGATGTTTAAACATCCATCTTTGAGAATACGTTCTAAAAGCGTGGTCAAATAATTCTTTTCCCATGATTGTTTCTCTTAAGATCCATAAAGCTGTTGCAGGCTTTCCATAAGCATTGCTGCCAAAACTATATACATGATCTCCTTTAGACATGATAGGTGCAATAGTAGACTGATCTCCAGACATGTATCTTACAATGTTTTTAGGGTATCCTCTAGTAATAGGGAAGTCTTTGTCATAATCTAATTCTGCTAACATTTCCATATATGAATTTAATCCTTCATCCATCCAAGTCCATTGTCTTTCATCAGAATTTACAATCATAGGAAAAAAGTTATGCCCAACTTCATGAATAGTTACTTTAATCATTCTATATTTTATTTTATCAGAGTAGGTTCCATCAGGAAGATCTGGTCTTCCGGGATTGAAACAGATCTGTGGATATTCCATACCCATTTGTCCGTCTACAGAAATTGCTTTATGATATGGATAGTCGAATGTATATTTAGAGTATGTTTTTAAAGTTTGTGCAACTGCTCTTGTAGAGTGATCACCATATAAAGGGTTCGCTTCTTTAGAATATAAAGAATAAGCCATAACTGTTTTACCATTAATATCTACGGCCATCGCATCCCAAATAAATTTTCTTGAAGTTGCAAATGCATAATCACGCACATTTTCTGCGTAAAATTTCCAAGTTTTTGTTTTTTTAGACTTGCTTTTTTCAATTTTCTCTGCCTCCTCTTGTGTTCTAATCAATACAGGGTTGTCAAAAGTTGTTTTTGCTTTTTCTAATCTTTTTAATTCTTTTCTAGAAAAAACCTCGCTTTCATTTTTTAAAACACCCGTTGCACCCAACATGTGGTCTTCTGGTGTGGTAATATTTACAGTAAAATCTCCAAACTCTAAAGCAAACTCACTTCTACCCCAAAACTGGTCATTTTGCCAACCTTCTACGTTGTCATAAACACATAATCTTGGGTAAAACTGTGCAATTACATAGTTTTTGTTCCCATCTGTAGCAAAGTGCTCATAGCCAGATCTACCGCCATCTGTTCTATGGTTGTTAATATTATACCACCATTTTATTTTAAATTGAAATTTATCTCCAGAAGCCAAAGGTGTATCTAAATTAATACGCATCATTGTTTGGTTAATAGTATGTGATAAATTTGTATCATCTATATTTTTAACGCTTTCTATTTTAAAACCGCCATCGAATGCAGCATCCATATACGATTTATTAAATCTTTTTTTAGAAGTACTATTCGGAATACTACTAGATTGAATATCTGGAGTTTTAGAATCTGCAGCTCTCATATTTTGATCTAATTGTAACCATAAATAGGCTAAAGAATCATCTGAGTTATTATGATATGTAATGGTTTCATTTCCATAGATTCGGGTATTTGCATCATCTAAAATAATATCCATTGTATAATCTACTTTTTGCTGCGTATATTTTAAACCTGGTGCACCAGATGCAGTTCTTTGTAAATTGGGTGTTGGTAAAAGTTCCTTTAATTGTTTAAATTTATTCTGGTTTGTATGACCTGCTTTTGTTTTAGAGTTTTGTGCAAAATTCACACTTGTTATAAAGACAATAGATAGAAGTAATAGCTCTATTTTTTTCATAATTTGAAATTTGAATTGGTTAGTATTAATTTTTATAAGTTAATGTTTCTTTATAATAGTCTTTAGATAGTAAAACACTTTTATTAGCAGTGCCAACCTTAGACTTGATTAAATTCTCTTGTTTATCAAAATGTTTTAATAATATTTTATTGGTAACTTCAATGGAAGAGACTTTAGAAACATTTTCTATTTCTAAATAAAAATAGACCAAATCTCCCTCATATTCCTTTCCTACGTAATGAAACACTCTTGAAGTATTATTGATTTTAAATTGTAATGTATTTCTTAAATAGTTTTCAAAATAAATATCATTATTCTTTAGCTCTTTTTTAGTGGAAAGTTGCAAATCGATACTATTATCTTTATTTAAAGCAGTCTCAATGTCATCCATAAAAACATTGATAATTATTTGCACAGATTTTGATGCTTGTTTATAATTTATCTGTGTTAAACTTAAATAATATTTGTGTACCGAGATGGAGAGTAATGGTATGACTAAAAGAAGTAAAAAATATTTTTTAAATTTCATGAAATGATAAAAATAATTAGATTGTCAAGTTACTCTTTTTTTATAATTTCTAGATATGTTTTACTTTCAGATTGAAAAATTTTGATTATTTCTAAAACTTTTTTGTCTTTATGAAGTTCTTCAATACCTAAGGAGTTACAATACCCTAAAAAATGAAAGTACTTTTCTACAGGAATTTTTAATTGTTCAAAAAAGAATTTTTCTCCCAATTCTGACATTATCTTGAAAGGAAAGGCCTTTTTTCTAGCCAACTCTTTTCTTAAAGCCCACAAACGTTCAGAGCCTTTAAAAGGCATAACTATACTTGCACCAGCACCAGAAAATTTAGCTGTGGGATCTACATTATTTATAGGTGGTTTCATTTTATCTATATGGTCTTCAGGTGCAACAACGTTCATGTTTATTTTAGAGAAGTCCATAAGGTCTCTTAATAAAGAATCTTTTTTATTTGTAGGCACACTTTTAGAATCGATTCCCAATCTGCCAAATAAGTTATGCCTTTTCAATTCGAAAGTGTCTAAAACTACTGTATTCTCTCTTAATGTTATACTGATAGATGCATCCTTTACATCCTTTTTATTAATAACGATAAACTTTGTAATATGCTGAATCGAAGAAATTCTTAAAGAATCTCCTTTTTTAACAAACATCCTAAAATCTCCATTATCAGAAGAAAAAGTACCTTGATTAGTTTTTAAGTTGATAATATTTGCATTTTTAATAACCGTTAAAGTATCTACTATTTTCCCAACAACCAAAGCTCTTCTTTCTTGAGAGAAAGAACTAAAAGTTAATAAAAATAGAAATATAACAAGTGTTTTTTTAATTATTAGGTAACTTTTCATAAGCAACAAATCTTTATTTAGCAAACCTAAAGTTAGTGAAAAAAGCAAATAAATAACTGTTAAAATTCATTCTTTTTAAAGGTCAAATTTTATTTGAGAAGAATCTTTTGAGGAAATAAATTAGGTTCTGTTAATAAAATTTAATGCGTCTTAAACTATAATAGAAAAGACCAATATCAAGAGTAGCAGCAACAGCAGAATATAATGAGGTGCTTAATACTTTGCTAATACATTGTAATTTATGTTTAAATATAATATAAAACAATTTTCTTATTTTTGACTCATGAAAAAAATGATTATTGCGAGTACTTCAACTGTTTTTGGAAGTGGATATTTGGATTATTTATTACCTGTTTTACAGGTGCATTTTAAGAATGTAAATACAGTGTTCTTTATTCCATATGCAATGCCTGGTGGTCTTTGTTATGATGCTTATACCGAAATAGTATCGAAAGCATTTTCTAAAATAAATATAGAGGTAAAAGGAATTCATGAGTATAAGAGTCCGAAAGAAGCAATTTTAAGCGCAGAGGCAATATTTATTGGAGGAGGAAATACCTTTGAGTTAGTAAACCAACTTTACAAGCATGATCTTTTAAATAATTTGAAATTAATAATTGAAAGAGGTATCCCATATTTAGGCACAAGTGCTGGAAGCAATATTTGTGGTGTTGATATGAAAAACACCAATGATATGCCGATTGTATATCCGCCAAGTTTTAAAACTTTAGGGTGCCTATCTTTTAATATAAACGCACATTATCTAGATCCCGATAAAGATTCTACACATATGGGAGAAAGCAGAGAGACTAGAATTAAAGAGTTTCACGTTTTTAATGAAACCGCTGTTTTGGGATTGAGAGAGGGCAGCTGGCTTTCCATTGAAAATAATAAAATTATACTTCAGGGAGAACACACTGCAAGATTATTTCTTCAAAATCAAGACCCAGTGGAGTTACAAACTGGAATAGAGGTGATAATTTAATTTTTTAATGAATAAATTAATACGTTATATAATCTACAATTTCCAAACCATACCCAATCATACCAACTCTTTTTGTTTGCTTAGAGTTTGTTATTAATTTTAATTTACTGATATTTAAATCGTGTAAAATTTGAGCACCAATACCAAAATCTCTATTATCTAGTTTAATATTTGGAGCTTTTATTTCTCCAACTTCTTGATTTTCTTTTAAAACTTTTAATCTGGTAATTAAATTTTGAGACTGATTTTGTTGATTCACAAAAAGAATAGCTCCCTTTCCTTCGTCATTTATAACTTGAAACATTTGGTCTAGTTTTTTATCCGCGTTATTGGTTAAAGTTCCTAAAATGTCATTATTTACCAAAGTAGAATTTACTCTTGTTAATACTGCGTCTTCTTTTGACCAAGAACCTTTAGATAATGCAATATGAATTTGGTTATTTGTAGTTTGTTCATAAGCACGCAATCTAAATTCACCAAATCGTGTAATGATATTAAAATCGTCTTTTTTATCGATTAAAGAGTCATGCTCCATTCTATATGCTACCAAATCTTCTATAGAAACTATTTTAATATCAAATTTTTTTGCAACCTTTAAAAGTTCTGGTAAGCGGGCCATTGTGCCGTCTTCATTCATTATTTCTACAATAACTCCTGCAGGTTCTAAACCTGCTAAACGCGCAAAATCTATGGCTGCTTCTGTATGCCCTGTTCTCCTTAAAACACCACCTTCTTTAGCTTTTAATGGAAAAATGTGTCCTGGTCTTGCTAAATCAAATGGCTTGGTATCTTTTTTAATTAAAGCTTGTATGGTTAGTGATCTATCTGCAGCAGAAATTCCTGTTGTAACACCTTTTCCACGAAGATCTACAGAGACTGTAAACCCTGTTTCCATCGGATCTGTATTATTTTCGACCATCATGCCTAAGCCTAATTCTTGACAACGGTTTTCTGTTAGAGGTGCACAAATTAACCCACGGCCATGCATAGCCATAAAATTAATCATTTCTGGAGTTGCTTTTTCCGCGGCTGCTAGAAAATCACCTTCGTTTTCTCTGTTTTCATCATCAACAACAATTATTACTTTTCCTTCTTTTACGTCTGCAATTGCATCTGCAATATTATTAAGTTGTGTATTTTTTTTATTTGCTAAAGAGGTCATACTTTTAAAAGTCTTTTTTGGGAGTAAATTTTTGAAATATTTTTTTAAGTGGTAATAGAATGTTGTCAACATTAAATATCCCTTTGTCTTTTGTTGCTCTTCTTGTTAGAAAAATTCCAAACGGAATCATTACCATTGCAGAAATCCAAGAACCTAGTAAAGATGAAATAGAACTTTCTTCTGCCAAGTTCTTACCCATTGTATTTCCAAAGAAATAAATAACATAAATAGCAATGGCTAAAATCATTGGCAAGCCAAACCCACCTTTTCTAATAATTGAGCCTAATGGTGCACCAATAAAAAATAAAATGAGGCAAGAAAATGATAAAGCAATTCGACCATAGTATTCAGAATCGAAAAAATTTAGTGTTTTCCGTTTCCATTTTATACTTTTTATATTATTTTTTACATTAGTAACGGCACTATTTATTTTCGTTCTCGCACCATTTAATATACTTATTTGCTCTTTTAAATGGAAATTTTCTAGAGTACCAATTGTATCGATATTCTTCTGCTTTAAAGAATCTGTATATTTATATAATAACTTGGACTGTGATATGGAAGAAATAGACTTGGACCTAGACATTAATATGTCATTATAATTTGTTTTCAAAATAGGAATGGTGTCTGTAAGTTGATTAATTCTTAGCATTTTAAAATTATTCTTAAAACGCTCTTCATCTAAAGAACCATCCCCAACAAGGTCAGAAATATCTATATTAAATTCATATTCTTTAAAAGTTGCTTGGGAAGCTGGCATTTTCTCTTTTTTAACACGAGATCTTGCAGTCTTTGTATGATCTTCATAATAAAAACCATCGTATAAAATAAATGTCATATATCTACTTCCTTCTTTAGAAATAATTTTACCTGTTTCTGCAGTTATTACTTTCTGATTTCCTTTTCTAGAACTTAAATCATAAATTAAAACATTTTTTAAAAGGTTTTTTTCTTCACCATATTTTTCGTCGAATTTAATTTGATAATTTGGTAAATCGCTATTAAAAGTTCCAGGAATTAATGCCAAAGCGGGTTTTTTCTTTTTTATATTGTAGTATAGGTTTTGTTGCTTTAAAATAGCATATGGGAAAATATTATTTAAAAAGATGAAATTAATTCCACTTAAAAAAAGTGTTAAAAAAATTAAAGGCCTTACTAATCTTTGAAGAGAAATCCCTGCAGATTTGGCTGCTGCGAATTCGTAGTTTTCACCTAAACTTCCTAAAGCCATTATAGAAGATAATAAAACTGCAATTGGTAATGCTTGAGGTATAATACTAAGTGAGGTATAGTATAAAAATTTTAGAATAAAAGTAATACTAATACCTTTACCAGCTATACTTTCAAAAGTCTGCCAAAGTAATTGCATTACTAAGACAAATAAAACAATTAAAAATGTTGCTAGAAAGGGTACTAAGAATGTTTTTAAGATGTATTTATCTAAAATTTTCATTATATCAAAAGTAGTTTCTTAAATATAAATATGTTATTAAAATCCTGTTAATTGACGGTATTAGTCTATTGTGTAATTATCTTTTAAATATTTTGTTTTATTTAAGCTGAAGAAACTTTCAGACAAATCTTCATTTTTTTTAAACTCAGTAATCGTAAACATTGTTTTTGAAGTGTTTATTCCGGTTTGAATTAGCTTGTAAATATGTTTGGTTTTCACATCTATACCTAGCTCTACCATTATAATTTCTGAATTACTATCAATCGGATTCAAGGTAACAAACTGAATATTTCTATCTTTTATATTTTGGAATTTCCCCATTTCTAAAGTATAACCTTCTTTGTAAAAAGTTAATAGTTTAGAAGGGTAAATAAAACCATCATCGTCACTTAAATCGCTATTTGAAATAGAAATTTCTTTTTCATCATGATTAATTACATACAATTTTGCACCATCATAGATAAAATGATTACCCATATAGTTTAAACTATATTTTTCTCCTTTTAAATTAATTTCACCCTTGATAGGGGGTTCATCGCCTTCTTTTATTCCTGCTTCTTCATTACTTAATGTTTGGCTAAAACCAATATACATATTTTCATAAGCTCCCATTTTTACAGAAACTTCGTCTAATAAAGATTTTGCTTTTTCTGCACTTTGTGCAAATGCAACTGTCGCTATAAAGAGATATATAAATAAGATTCCTGTTTTTTTCATAATACAATATATGTGTAATCTTAATTAAAAAGGTTATGTTTTTTTTTCGTTTGCTAATAAGTCATCTAAAGCTACAAAATCTGCTACTAAAACTTGTCTCGCTTTGCTTCCTTCAAAACCACCGACAATTCCGGCGGCTTCTAATTGATCTATTAATCTACCGGCTCTATTGTAACCAAGTTTTAACTTTCTTTGCAAAAGAGAGGCAGAACCTTGCTGAGCTGTTACAATAATTTCTGCTGCATCTCTAAATAGTTTATCTCGGTCATCGATATCAATATCAATACTTGTGCCACTTTCATCATCTACGTATTCTGGTAAAAGGTAGGCATTGGCATAGGCTTTTTGAGAGCCAATATAGTCTGTAATTTTTTCAACTTCAGGTGTATCTACAAAAGCACATTGTATTCTACTAAGATTATTACCTGCTGTATATAATAAATCTCCTCTACCAATCAACTGATCTGCACCTCCAGCATCTAAGATAGTTCTAGAATCTATTTTAGAAGTTACTCTAAATGCTATTCTTGCAGGAAAATTTGCTTTAATAATACCTGTAATTACATTAACAGACGGTCTTTGCGTTGCTACAATTAAATGGATTCCAATAGCTCTAGCTAGCTGAGCTAGACGTGCAATAGGTGTTTCTATTTCTTTACCAGCAGTCATTATTAAGTCTGCAAATTCATCAATAACCAAAACAATATATGGTAAAAATTGATGTCCATCATTCGGATTTAATTTACGTGCTTTAAACTTGATATTGTATTCCTTTATATTCCGTACCATTGCGTTCTTTAAAAGATCATAACGGTTATCCATTTCTATACAAAGAGAATTTAAGGTATGCACAACCTTGGTCGTATCGGTTATAATTGCTTCTTCTACATCTGGTAATTTAGCTAAATAATGACGCTCTATTTTATTAAATAAAGTTAATTCTACTTTCTTCGGATCGACTAAGATAAATTTAACTTCAGCTGGATGTTTTTTATATAATAAAGAAGTTAATACAGCATTTAAGCCAACAGATTTTCCTTGTCCAGTAGCTCCTGCCATCAGTAGGTGAGGCATCTTTGCAAGATCTACTACAAAAGTTTCATTAGATATTGTTTTTCCCAATGCAATAGGAAGTTCCATATCTGTTTCTTGAAATTTCTTTGAAGAAATTACAGAATGCATAGAAACAATTGTAGATTTTTTATTTGGTACTTCAATACCAATAGTACCTTTACCTGGAATTGGTGCAATAATTCTAATACCTAAGGCAGATAAAGACAAAGCAATATCATCTTCTAAGTTTTTAATTTTAGAAATTCTAATTCCTGCTTCTGGTACAATTTCATATAAAGTAATTGTAGGCCCAACGGTTGCTTTAATTTCTGCAATACCAATTTTATAATTTTTTAAAGTTTCTACAATTTTATCCTTGTTGGCTTCTAATTCTTCAGGATCAATAGAAATTGTTTCGTTATATTGCTTTAACAGATTAAAAGTAGGAAATTTAAAGTTTGCTAATTCTAAAGTAGGATCAAACTCGCCAAAGTCTTTTACTAATTTATCTGATAAATTTTCTGCAACACTTTTTTCTTCTCTATTAATGGCTACATCAATTTCTACGATTGGCTCTAATTCTTTTTCTTGAGTAGGTTCTGTTTTTAAAATGGGCTCCAAGTTGCCTTCAATAATTAAAGAAATTCCTTCTTTCGATACCTTTCCCTCTGAATGTTTAGAGATAGTAGGTTTTAAATCAATTACAGATTTTTCAAATTCTGATTTATTATTAGTTCCTAGATTTAAAGAATTCTCAATTAATACTTCTTCTTTTTCGGAGGATTTATTTGCCTCTTCGATTGCAGGAACATTAGATTCGTCATTTACGCTCTGATCTTTATCTTCTCTTTTTTGTTTTAATCTATTTATAAATCCATCAAAATTTACTTTATAACGTAAAGCAATGTATGCTATGAAAAAGAAAATTAGAAGTATAATTAGTCCTGTTTTTCCCACAAAATCTTGTGAATATTGATTTATTTCAAAACCAATAATACCAGAAATAAGTGCAAATTTTTCATGCAAGAATCCAAGACTTATAGAGATTAAAAGCATTGCTGTTAATCCCCAATTCCAGGAAATAATTATTTTAGATAATTTTCTTTTTAATAAGATTGAAAATCCTGTTGAAAATAGTTGAAAAGAAACTATAAATGCAGCAATACCAAAACCTTTATAAATAAAAAAATGTCCTAAGTTTGCACCAATTTTTCCTAATAAATTTTCACTTTTTACTGCTCTATTATACAATTGGTGAATTGTGCTCTGATCTTCTTGCCAATTAAAAAAGAAAGAAACAAAAGCAATACATAAAAAAACAGAAAACAACATTAGAAAAGACCCAAAAATAGTTTGCGTTTGCTTCGTCATTAAAAAAGCAAAAACACTAGGTTTTCTTTCAGTATTATTTGCTGTTTTTTCTGTGCTAGGTTTTCTTTTAGCCATTAATAAATATCTTTTTTTTTAAAAGTTTGTTACGCTAAAATAGTAAATTGATTTTTGGGATATAAATGAATCCTGCAAGAATTAAAGAAATGATGCCTGCAAACGCTGGTGCGCCTGCAGCGATATCTTTTATAAAACCTATTTTAGCATGAAAATCTGGATGCACAAAATCAGCAATTTTTTCAACTGCTGTATTTAATGCTTCTGCAACTAAAACCATTCCAATGGCAAGAAACTGAAGCATCCATTCTATATTAGAAATATCAAAACAGAAGCCCATAATAGTAACAATAACAGCCATAAAAACTTGCGTTTTTATGCTGTCTTCTGTAGTTAATAGAAGCCATGCACCTTTAAAAGCAAATTTTAAACTACGCAATCTTCCTCTTATAAAACTATCTTTTGCATTCTTCATAAAACTAAATAGCGTTTAATGCTGCTTCATAATTTGGTTCATCAACAATATCAGATACTTGTTCTGTGTGAATTACTTTTCCGTTTGTATCTATAACAATCACTGCTCTAGAGTGCAAGTTGGCTAGTGGTCCGTTTGTGATTTCTAAACCATAATCTTTCCCAAAACTTCCATTAGCAAAATCAGATAACATTACCACATTTTCTATTCCTTCAGCGCCACAAAAACGAGCTTGAGCAAAAGGTAAATCTTTAGAAATACATAAAACAACAGTATTTTCTAATTCGGCAGCTTGTTTATTAAATTTTCTTACAGAGGTTGCGCAGGTACCTGTGTCTACTGAAGGGAAAATATTTAAAACTACATTTTTTCCAATAAAATCAGATAAAGAGTTTGTAGCCAATGCTACTGTTTTTAATGAAAATTCTGAAGCTTTAGAACCAACTTTTGGTAAATTTCCTATTGAATTTATAGGGTTTCCTTTTAAAGTTATATTTGCCATTTTTTTTTAGTTTTAGTTTAAACTCAAAAGTAAGAATAATTAAATTATTTATGATCACATTAATCCTGAAAACTACTAAATAAATATATCAAGCTGTAAATATTTTTTTGTCTTTCATTATTACGCTATAAATAATTCAAAAAAAGTATTATTCTGTTTACTATTTGTATTTTCGCAGTCCTTAAAAAGTATTAAAAATTGAATATTTATCAATATACATCTGAGTTCAAATATAATTGGAAACTAGCAGCTCCTGTAATGTTAGGAATGTTAGGTCATACATTTGTGAGTTTTGTAGATAATATTATGGTGGGACAATTAGGAACGGCAGAACTTGCTGCAGTTTCTTTGGGTAATAGTTTTATGTTTATAGCCATGTCTATTGGTATTGGTTTTTCTACAGCAATAACTCCATTAATCGCAGAAGCTGACGCTTCTAATAATTTTAAACAAACAAAATCTACTTATAAACACGGTCTATTTTTATGTACCACCTTAGGAATTCTACTTTTTTTATTGGTTTTATTTTCGAAACCATTAATGTATTTAATGCAACAGCCAGAAGAAGTAGTAGTATTGGCAATTCCGTATTTAAATTTAGTTGCATTTTCTTTAATACCATTGGTTATTTTTGAAGCAATTAAACAGTTTACTGACGGTATGTCTATGACTAAATACCCGATGTGTGCAACTTTAATAGCAAATATTATAAATGTAGTTTTAAATTATTTTTTAATTTTTGGGAAGTTTGGTTTTCCAGAAATGGGAATGGTTGGCGCTGCATACGGTACATTAGTTTCTAGAATAATAATGGTCATTTATCTTTGGACATTGTTACGTTATAAAGAACGTTCTCGTAAAATTGTTAGAAATATAAAATTATTTACTTTAGATTTCTCAATGATTAAAAAGATTGTAAATATTGGCTCTTTAAGTGCTATGCAAATGTTTTTTGAAGTTGCTATTTTTACTTCTGCAATATGGCTGAGTGGTTTGTTAGGTAAAAATTCTCAAGCCGCAAATCAAATTGCTTTAAATTTATCATCCATGACTTTTATGGTTGCAATGGGTTTAAGCGTTGCCTCTATGATTAGAGTAGGCAACCAGAAAGGCTTACAAAATTATAAAGAGTTGCGCAGAATTGCATTTTCTATCTTTTTGTTAGGTATTTTATTAGCTATATTCTTTGCATTATTGTTCTTTATTTTTCATAAAAGTTTACCAAATGTTTATGTAGATTTAAATGACATTACAAATTATAAAGATAATATAGAGGTGCTTAGCATTGCATCTACCTTGCTATTAGCAGCTGCTTTCTTTCAGATTTCAGATAGTATACAAGTAGTAGTTTTAGGAGCTTTAAGAGGCCTTCAGGATGTTAAAATACCAACTATTTTAACCTTTATTTCGTATTGGGTTGTTGGTTTTCCTATCTCTTATTTTTTAGGTAAAGAAGAAATGTATGGTAGTTTTGGGATTTGGTTAGGTTTATTGGCAGGGTTAACAACAGCCTCAGTTTTATTATTCATTCGATTTAATTCCTTAACTTTAAAGTTAATAAAAGAAAAACAATAATAAATATTCTCTTGAACGCAGACGAGAGGTTAAAAAAAATAAATTATTTTTCGATTGCGTTCGAAGTTTTATAAATAAAAAGATTTACAATGAATTTACCTAAATTTTTATTAGCTGATAACAGTAATTTACCAGATGATATTTTTGTATTACATACAGAGTTTCCTCGTTTTATGATTAACCTAAAGGATGATGAAATAGAATGGTTTGAGGATTTAACAGGAGAAAACGAAGAAGATATTGCAGGAGAATTGGCAGATTTAATGGATAAAGCAGGCTTATTTTATGACGCCGAAATGAAAGAATTTGAATAAATAACACCAAATATAAGAGGTAAAAAAAACTCACATTTATTTTAAATGTGAGTTTTTTTTATGCTATTATTATTATTATTCTTTTGGAATTGTAATACCTAAATTTTTAAGCACCAATTCAGTGATATCAAATTTTGAATCTATATATGCAAATTCATTTCCGGTAATTGTTAAAATTTGAGTATACCCATTTTCTTTAGCTACAGACTCAATTGCTTCGCTAAGCATCGTGTAAAGAGGACGCATTAACTCGTCTCTTTTTAATCCCATTAACGTATTCCCGTTTTTTTGATATTTTTTAATATCTTGTTCTAAGCCAGCCAATTCTTTTTGAATTGTTTTTTTCTCTAATTCGCCCATATCCTTTTCTTTAAGATTATAGTCTTCTAATCTTTCTTTAAAATCTGTAACCCTTATACTAAAAGTTGAATCTAACTTTGCGCCATAACTCTTTGTAATCTCTACAACTCTTTTTGTCTCTGGCATCATACCAATAATATAGTCGCTGTCAACTGTTCCAACTTTAGTTTGAGCAATTGTTAATGTGCTTATAAGGGCAATAAATAATACTGTAATTTTTAATTTCATGATTTATATTTTGATTCACAAAGATATACAATGGTCTCACTTACAAAAGTATGTTATCCTTTTAATTTGTTAATTTTTTCAGAAATCTTAGAGGCTATGATTAATTTATCAGTTAAATAATCAAACCACAAAGTGTTTTTATCTCTTTTAAACCATGTTAATTGTCTTTTTGCAAAACGCCTAGAATTTTTCTTAATTTCAGAAACAGCAAACTCTTTTGTGAAATTTCCATCAAAAAAAGAAAATAACTCTCTGTAACCAACGGTTTGTAATGCATTTAATTCTTTGTGAGCATACAAGGTTTTTGCTTCTTCAATTAAGCCATTATCTATCATTGCATCTACGCGTTGGTTAATTCTATTGTAAATGATTTCTCTATCTGTATTTAAACCTATTTTAATATTATTAAAGTTTCTTTGTTTCTTTGGCTTGTTTTTAAAGGTTGAATAAGGAATACCCGAACCAATGCAAACTTCTAAAGCTCGCATTATTCTATGTGGATTGTCTATGGCAATCAATTTATAAGATTCTAAATCTAATTCTTTTAATTGCTTTTGAAGTACCTCAATCCCTTCCTTTTCTAATTTAAACAATAGTGCTTCACGTATTTTAGGATTTACTTCAGGAAAATAATCCAATCCATTTAAAACGGCATCTACATAAAGGCCACTTCCGCCAACCATTATTTGAATAGGATTTTCTTTGAATAGTGCTTCGAGTTTTTCTAAAGCATCTCTTTCAAATTCACCCACATTATAGGAGTCAAAAACACTTTTATTTTGTATAAAATAATGTTTAGCAGCAGCTAGTTCTTTGGGTTCAGGGACTGCTGTGCCAATTGTCATTTCTTTAAAGAATTGTCTAGAATCGCAAGAAATAATACTCGCGCTAAAAGTTTTTGCTAGTTGAATACTTAAGGCTGTTTTACCAATAGCTGTGGGGCCTACAATGGTTATTAAAGTATTTTGGTTTGTACTCATTTAATTTAAAATGCTTCCGCAATTATGACAAAATGTTGCTCCCTCGGTATGTTCTTCATCCAAACAAGCTGGGCAAGATTGTGTATTTGTTTCAATTTTATTAATATCTGTTTTGGTCATTTCAGAACTTACAATACCTGTAGGAATGGCAATAATAGAATATCCTAAAATCATAATTGCACTAGCAATTAATTGACCCAATGGTGTTTGTGGTGCAATGTCTCCAAAACCAACGGTGGTTAACGTTACAATTGCCCAATAAATACTTTTTGGAATATTTGTAAATCCGTTTTCTGCTCCCTCAACCATGTACATTAACGTTCCTAATATAATACAAACTATCAATACAAAGAGCAAGAACACAGCTATTTTAGCCCTGCTTCCTCTTAAAGCAACCATTAGTTTATTTGAAGCACCTATATATCTTGCCAATTTTAAAATTCTAAAAACTCGCAATAAACGCAAAGCTCTTAAAGCAAGTAATCCTTGTGATCCTGCAAAAACAAAAGATAAATACATAGGTATTGTAGAAAGAAAATCTATAACGCCAAAAAAACTAAAAATATAGGTAGTTGGCTTTTTAATAGAGAAAATTCGAAGTATATATTCTATTGAAAACAAAATGGTAATTATCCATTCTCCAATATTTAATAAGTCGTGATATTTGTTATCAAAACTCTCTATACTTTCTAGCATTACCAATAATATGCTTGCTAGAATGGCTATCAATAAAATTACATCAAAGACTTTACCTTCTTTGGTATCCGCCTCATAAATAATTTCATGAAGTCTTTTTTTCCAAGATGGTTTGTTTTTTATAATGTCCAAAATTTATTTTTTTAACTAATACAATACTACAAATATTTAGTGAGTTTAAAAAAGTATAAATATTACAAATTTAACAACCTCTTAGCTGCATTAAAAGGAGTTGTCTTACCATTCTCTAAATTATCAATTTCTTCTTGTAAAGCATTTTTAACTTTCGGATTTCGGTAAAAGTTAGTTTTTAATTGTTGTTCTATTGTAGATAATAGCCAAAATTTATTTTGCTCATTTCTTTTTTTATTAAAATAAGCGTTCTCTTTTGTTATTGCAATATAAGTAAGAATCATGTTGTTAATTTCTTCAATTCCAGAATTATGAAGAGCACTTGCGGTTAAGACTTTAGGCTGCCATTTGCTTTCTTTTAATGGGTATAAATGCAACGCTCTGTTAAAAGCTACTTTGGCTATTTTAGCATTTTGTTTGTTATCGCCATCAGCTTTATTAATAACAATAGCATCTGCCATTTCTATAATTCCTCGTTTTATTCCCTGCAATTCATCCCCAGCGCCAGCCAATTTCAATAATAAAAAGAAATCTACCATAGAATGCACCACTGTTTCAGATTGCCCAACACCAACAGTTTCAATAATTATAGTGTCAAACCCTGCGGCCTCGCATAAAATAATGCTTTCGCGTGTTTTTTGGGCAACGCCTCCTAAAGACGTGCCAGAAGGAGAAGGTCTAATAAAAGCATTTTCATCAGTTACAAGTGCTTCCATTCTTGTTTTGTCTCCTAAAATAGCACCTTTATTTACAGAGCTACTTGGATCTACAGCTAACACTGCTACCTTTTTGCCTTGTGCCGTTAAGTATTTACCAAAAGTTTCTATAAATGTACTTTTACCAACTCCAGGAACACCTGTAATTCCTATTCTTATGGATTTATTTGCATGAGGCAAGCAAAAGTTTAAGATTTCATTTGCTTTTTGTTGATGTTTGATATTTGTACTTTCAACCAATGTAATAGCTTTGCTCAAGAATGTAATATTACCATTTAAAACTCCAGTAACAAATTCATTTACAGAGTTTTGCCTTGCTCTATTTATTTTAATTTTTTCTGCAGATGCTTTGCTGGTAGTTTCTGGTTTAGAAACTCCATCTTTTTCTTGCAATGCAGAAGGTTTATCATTCATTAAATAAGGAATTATGCAAATTTAAAGATAATTAATTAAAAAGTAAATTTACAAAACTTCTCATAAATTCCATTTCTTTATTCTTAATAAAGTAACTATCTTTATACCCTGTAAATAGTCACTTTTTTTAATGGAACGCTACAAAGAAAATCAAATAAAAGTATACAATTCTCTGTCTAAAAAGAAAGAGAACTTCAAACCTATAACAGAAGGTTACGTGGGCATGTATGTCTGCGGTCCTACAGTATATAGCAACGCACATTTAGGGAATGTAAGAACTTTCATGTTCTTTGATATAGTATATAGATACTTATTACATTTGGGGTATAAAGTACGTTACGTGCGCAATATTACAGATGCCGGCCATTTAGAAAATGATGCAGACGAGGGTGAAGATAGAATTGCAAAAAAAGCACGTATTGAGAAGATAGAACCAATGGAAGTAGTGCAGCGATATACTGTAGATTTTCATAATGTACTTAAAAATTATAATTTTTTACCCCCAAGTATAGAGCCAACAGCAACTGGACATATTGTAGAACAAATAGAGATGATTAAAGAAATCATAAAAAAAGGTTTTGCATATGAGGTAAATGGTTCTGTATATTTTGATGTTTTAGAATACAATAAAATGGAACATTACGGTATTCTATCTGGAAGAAAAGTAGAAGATTTAATTCATAATACAAGAACTTTAGACGGACAATCAGATAAAAAAAATCCGCAAGATTTTGCACTTTGGAAAAAAGCAGATGAACGTCATATAATGAAATGGCCTTCACCTTGGAGCGATGGATTTCCAGGTTGGCATTTAGAATGTTCAGTAATGAGTACAAAATACTTAGGAGAACAATTTGATATTCACGGTGGTGGAATGGATTTGAAATTTCCACATCATGAATGTGAAATTGCACAATCTAAAACGTGCAGTGGTAAAACACCCGTTAATTATTGGATGCATACGAATATGCTCTTGTTAAATAGTCAGAAAATGGCAAAATCTACAGGAAATTTTATTTTACCAAATGAAATTTTATCTGGAGAAAATGATATTTTACCAAAGGCATTTGCAGCAAGTGTTGTTCGTTTTTTTAATTTGCAAGCTAATTATAGAAGTATTTTAGATTTTTCTGGTGAAGCTTTAGAGGCATCAGAAAAAGGTCATACTAAATTAATGGAAGCCGTTAATTTTTTAGATAAGATAGAATCAGGTAAAATATCAACTTTTAATGTGCAAGATTGGGAAGATTCTTGCTACGATGCAATGAATGACGATTTTAATACGCCTATATTAATTGCAAATTTATTTGAAGCAGTAAAAGTTATCAATCATATAAAAGAGCAGAATGCAAGTTTAACTGTACCTGACCTGTTAGCATTTAAAAAAGCTTTAAATGGTTTTGTTTTTGATGTTTTAGGCTTAACCAATGAACATTCTCAAGACAATTCAGAAAAGATAAATGGAGTAGTGGAACTTTTAATAAAATTAAGAAAAGAAGCAAGAGAAAATAAAGATTGGGCGTTATCAGATCAGATTAGAGATGAGTTAATTGTTTTAGGAATACAATTAAAAGATGGTAAAGAGGGTACAACATTTTCTGTAAACTAATATTTAATTTGAGAAAAATTCTTTCATATCCATTTATTTTATTAGTTCGGTTTTATCAGGTAGCAATATCACCATTTACACCAGCAACATGCAGGTACAACCCAACATGTTCTCATTACACCATTGAGGCGTTGCAAAAATATGGTCTGTTTTTAGGAGGTTGGTTGGCTTTGAGAAGAATATTTAGTTGTCATCCTTGGGGAGGAAGTGGTTATGATCCAGTACCAGAAAATATAGAAAATTAAAAAAAAATATAATAGTATATGAGTTTTTTAGCAATAGAATGGAATCCTTCGATTGGAATTGATTTAGGTTTTTTCGTAATTCGTTGGTATAGTTTAATGTTTGTTACAGCTTTTTTATTAGGTCTGCGGATCATGAAAAAAATCTATATTACAGATAATATTCCTGTAGAAAAAGTAGACCCTTTATTTATGTATGTTTTTCTTTCTATGCTTTTAGGAATGCGTTTAGGAGATGTTTTCTTTTACAGTTGGGATTATTATCAGAATCACTTGCTAGAAATATTCCTACCTATAAAAGAAAGTGCAAATAGTACTATATTAGGAATCATAAAGGGATGGAAGTTCACTGGTTTTAGCGGATTTGCAAGTCATGGTGCTGCCATAGGTATACCAATAGCGTTGTATTTTTATGCTAAGAAACATTTACAAAAACCCTGGTTGTTTATTTTAGATAGACTTTCTATAGTAGTAGCTTTAGCTGGATTTTTCATCCGTTTCGGTAACTTTTTTAATTCAGAAATTTATGGAAAAGAAACAGGTTCTAGTTTCGGCGTAATTTTTAAAGCTGCAGGAGAAACAGTTGCAAGACACCCAACACAATTATACGAAGCTATAAGTTATTTAGCATTGTTTTTAGTAATGTGGTTTTTGTACTCGAAAACAAATAAAAAACATCAAGTTGGCTATCTTTTTGGATTATTTATGTCTGTTTTATGGTCTCTGCGTTTCTTTATAGAATTTATCAAAGAACCACAAGTTCAAAAAAGGGGCGAAGAATGGTTTTTTAGTCCTTTAAATACAGGGCAAGTTTTAAGTATTCCTTTAGTACTTATCGGAATTTGGTTAATGTTAAGAAAATCAAAAAAAGAAGCTTAGATTTTTTATGGAAAAACTAAAACAACGCTGGGGTATTGAGAGCAATTGGGCGGTAATAGCAATTCTTATTGTTTTTGCAATTAATGGGTCTTTCGCTATGTGGATTGCGAAACCTGTTACAATCTTTTTAGGATTAAATCCTGAGACCGTTTCAGGATTTATATATTATCCATTAAGATTTTTATTAATCTTTCCTATATACCAATTAACTTTACCAATTGTTGGTTGGTTTTTTGGACAATTAAAATTTTTCTGGGCATTTGAAAAAAAGTTTTTAAGTAGAATAGGTTTGGGATTTTTATTTAAGCAGTAGTATTAATTGGTAAGCACATCTTTATTTTTACGGTTTATGATATAGGTATAAATCCACATAATAGTAAAGGTTGGGATGATGTCTATAGGTAATAACTCTTCAATAAAAGAAATAATACCAGCAATTTTACCTTTTCTTCCTTTGTACATTTTAGTCATTCATATAACCAGCCAAAGGTGCCCAAAGCATACTTATTAACGGAATTGGTATAAAACCAAAAAGATCTAATACAATACTAAAAATTAACTTTTTGTGAGTGTGTTTCATAGGTGATAATTAAGAAAATTTCATCTCAAAAATATTCAGTTTATCAAGAATTCCATAATTTAGTCAAAAATACTAATTACTATTGAAATTTAATCACTTTAAAAATAAAATACCAACATTTATAAACAAGGCAGTAGGGGGTTTGGGTGCACAATTCAAATTAGCACCAGAATTACGTTTAAAATATAATGTGGACAAAATAAAGGCAAGTAATCCAAGACTAGCCGCCGTTTTGGTGCTTTTTTATCCGAATGAAAATAATGAAACAACTTTTTTACTTACAGAAAGGGCCAGCTACAAAGGAACCCATTCTGCTCAAATAAGCTTTCCAGGGGGTAAAGTTGATGCATCAGATGAAAATATGCAAGCAACTGCGCTTAGAGAAGCAGCAGAAGAAGTTGGATTGCATATTAAGCCTATAGAAGTTTTTAAGGAAATAACACCTGTTTATATTCCACCAAGTAATTTTTTAGCAACTCCTTTTTTAGCCTTTGTATCAGAAAAACCAAAATTTAGCATTAATTATGAAGTTGAAAACACTATTGAAGTTTTATTAGAAGACTTATTGAATGAAGGTTCTTTATCTAAAGTGAATTTAACTACTTCTTATATGGCTAATGTAGATGTACCGTGCTTTAAATTAAATGGTTACGTAGTTTGGGGTGCTACAGCTATGATGCTTTCAGAAATTAAAGAACTTTTAAAGTGATCAAATTTATGATTTGTTTCGTAAGTTTGTAGCCAACCAACCTTGTAAACCTAACGAACAATGCCATTCATAAAAAGAAATCCTTTTGGTCATATTTTATTTCTAAAAAAATTGATGATTAGAATTTTCGGATTGATATCGCACAGTCGCTATCGTAAATTTAATAGTTTACAAATAGAGGGATCTGATATTTTAAGAAATTTACCAGATAATAATGTCTTATTTATTTCAAATCATCAAACTTATTTTGCCGATGTGGCAGCGATGTTTCACGTGTTTAATGCTGCCTTAAAGGGCAGAGATGATAGTATTAAAAATGTTGGATACATTTGGCATCCAAAATTAAATATTTATTTTGTTGCGGCAGGAGAAACCATGAAGTCTGGTTTGTTGCCTAAATTATTTGCATATGCCGGTTCCGTTTCTATAGACAGAACTTGGCGAAGTGACGGAAAGGATGTAAAGCGACAAGTAAAAAACTCTGATATTTCTAATATTGGTAAAGCTATTAAAGATGGTTGGGTAATTACTTTCCCACAAGGCACAACCACACCTTTTAAGCCTATTAGAAGAGGAACAGCTCATATTATAAAAACGTGTAAACCTATTGTAGTTCCAATAGTTATAGATGGGTTTAGACGTTCTTTCGATAAAAAAGGTTTAAGTATAAAAAAAAGAAACGTATTACAGTCAATGGTAATTAAAGAACCATTAGAAATAGATTATGAAAATGAAGATATTGCAGATATTGTTACCAAAATTGAATTTGCAATTGAACAACATCCTTCCTTTCTAAAAGTACTATCTCCAAAAGATGCTCAAGATTATATGCTTGAAGAAGAAGAATTAAATAAAAAACGAGAATTTTGGAGTTCTTAATACTCCGTTAAAATAGTATCTATTGCTATAATTTCATGCTCTGTAAAGATGGTATCTTCAATTGCTTTTACACTATCTGTAATTTGATCAGTTTTACTTGCTCCAATTAAAACCGAAGTAATTCTAGCGTCTTTCAATATCCATGAAATTGCCATTTGTGCTAAACTCTGATTTCTGTTTTCAGCAATTTTATGTAATTCTTTAATTTTTGGTAACTTCTCTATTACTTGATTTGCATTTAAAAACGGACTATCTTTTATTGCTCTTGAATCTTTGGGTAAACCAGAAATATATTTATTTGTTAGCATTCCTTGTGCTAAGGGTGAGAAACAAATTGCACCTACTCCAGAATTTTTTAATAAATCTAATAATCCGTCTTCAATCCATCTGTCAAATAAATTATAGTTTGGTTGATGAATTAAACAAGGAGTTCCTAAATCTTTTAAGATTTTAAAAGCTTTTGCCGCTTCTTTAGGTCTGTAATTTGAAATACCAACATATAAAGCTTTTCCTTGTTTAACCATTAAATCTAAAGCACCCATAGTTTCTTCTAAAGGCGTCTCTGAATCAGGCCTATGATGATAAAAAACATCTACATAATCCAAGCCCATTCTTTGCAAACTTTGGTCTAAACTAGCAACTAAAAATTTCTTTGATCCTAAATCTCCATAAGGTCCTGGCCACATTCCATACCCTGCTTTTGTGGAAATAATAAGTTCATCTCTATATGTACTAAAATCTTTTTTTAATATTTTCCCAAAGTTTCTTTCCGCAGAGCCTGGTTCAGGACCATAATTATTTGCCAAATCAAAATGAGTAATTCCATTATCAAAAGCACATTTTAATAGATTTCTAGCATTTTTAAAATTATCATGATCGCCAAAGTTATGCCATAATCCTAGAGAAATTTCAGGAAGTAACAGGCCACTGTTTCCTGTTCTTCTGTAGTTCATTTTATCGTAGCGCTTTTCATCAGCTACATATGTGCTTTTCTTGCTCATTTAGTTATTTTAACGCCTCTTTTAATATGGTTATGGGATGTTTTGCAATTCGTTGAGTACCGTCAAAAATTTGGTGCCTACAACTGGTTCCTGCAGCAACAATCTCAGTTTCTTTGGGTGTGTTTCTTAGCTTTGGAAACAAAGTATCTTCACCAACTTGCATTGAAATATCATAGTGTTCTTTTTCATAACCAAAAGAGCCAGCCATACCACAGCAACCTGAGTTAATTATAGTTACAGAATAATTTGTGGGGATATTTAAGATTTGAAAACTGGCATGTGTTCCAGATAATGCCTTCTGATGGCAATGCCCATGAATTTTAAGTGTTTTTTTATTTTGTGTAAAAACAGTGGTATCTAAATCTCCATTTTCTACTTCTTTTGCAAGAAATTCTTCAAAAGTAAATACATTTTTAGCAATCTTTTCTGCAGAACTTTTATCATCTGCTAGACGAATATACTCGTCTCTAAATGTTAAAATAGCAGAAGGCTCTATACCAATTAAAGGTGTATCTTCAGTAATAATATCCTTAAAAACAGCAACGTTTAAATTACAGACTACTTTCGCCTCTTTTAAGAAACCTTTAGATATAAAACTTCTTCCAGATTCTTCATGATTTATAATTTGTAGATTATAACCTAATTTTTCAAAAAGTATAAAAGCATCTTTACCAATTTCTACATCGTAAAAGTTGGTGAATTCATCACAAAATAAATAAACAACTTTTTTATGATTAGATTTTGGTTGTTTGCTATACCATTTTTTTAATGTTTTTGGAGCTAATTTAGGAACACGCCTTTGCTGTGCAACACCCATTGCAGCTTTTGCAAAGGGTGTGCTTAAAATTGCATTTGTTAAAGCGGGAGCAATACTACCTAGTTTGTTATATTTTACATTATTAGCAAATAATTTACTTCTAAAAGAATACCCGTTTGTTTCTTGATATTGATATAAAAACTCCGCCTTCATAGTTGCAATATCTACATTACTTGGGCATTCTGATGCGCACGCTTTGCAGCTTAAACACAAATCGAAAACATCTTTTAATTCTTTGTGGTTAAATTTATTTGCCTTATCAGAGTTTGTTAAAAATTCACGTAATGTATTTGCTCTTGCCCGTGTAGTATCTTTTTCATTTTTAGTTGCCCGGTAACTTGGACACATAGTACCGCCAGCTTCCACTGGTTTTCTGCAATCGCCAGAACCGTTGCATTTTTCTGCAAGTTTTAAAATACCTTCACTATCCGAAAAATCTTGAATTGTTTTAATTTCTGGTTCAATCCTATCCACTTCATAACGCAGACTTTCATCCATAGAAAAAGCATCTGTAATTTTTCCTTTATTAAAAACATTGTTTGGGTCAAACGCTTTTTTTATACGTCTTAATAATTGGTAATTTTGATCTCCAATCATTAACGGTATAAACTCTGCGCGAACAATTCCGTCTCCGTGTTCACCAGAAAAAGAACCTTTATATTTTTTTACTAATGCAGCAGTTTCGGTTGTAATTTTTCGAAATAAGACAACATCTTCTTTTTTCTTTAGATTTAAGATGGGACGTAAATGTAATTCACCCGCACCAGCATGAGCATAATACACCGCGTTTTGCTGATACTTATCCATAATCTGAGTAAACTCTTCAATATAATTTGGCAAATCCTCTAGAGCTACCGCTGTATCTTCTATACATGCTACGGCTTTTTTATCACCAATCATATTTCCCAAAGCACCCAAACCTGCTTTTCTCAAATAATGAACTTTCGCAATATCTTGACCAAATACTTTTGGGTGATGGTAGCCAAAGTTGTTTTTTTCTAAATCTGAAATTAGGTTGTCTGCTAAGATTTCGGCGTCCTCAATAGTATTCGCTGAAACCTCTAACATTAAAACTGCTTCTGGGTATCCTTGTAAGAAGAATCTATTTTTTGCAAGGTCACGATTGTTTTTCGTACAATCTAAAATTGTCTTATCCATTAACTCGCAATTGTATAAATCGTGTTTCATTGCTATAACCGTAGCAAGTAAACTTTCATTTATACTTGTAAAATGGGTACACACCATAATACTCTCTGATGGGGGTAAAGGATCTAATTCTAAAGTAATTGCTGTAGAAAAAGCTAAAGTTCCTTCACTACCAGATAAAAATTTTGCAACGTTTATAGTTGGTGCTGATCCACCAAACAAGTCTGACGTTAAAAACTCATCAACCGCATACCCTGTATTTCTTCTATGTATTGCTTCTTTCGGAAATTGTTCTTTAATTTCTAGTTGATTTTTTTCTAAAGAAAGCTCTTCAAAAATAGTTCTGTAAATAGTTCCTTCTAAAGTATTCTCTTTTGTTTTATCACTAAATTCTTGAGAAGTGATTTCTTTAAAAGTAACGGAAGTTCCATCACTTAAAATCGCTTCAATTTCTAATACTTTATCACGCGTAACACCGTATTTTATAGAGGTGCTTCCCGAAGAATTATTACCAACCATTCCGCCCATCATACAACGGTTCGAAGTAGATGTATTCGGACCAAAAAATAAACCAAATGGTTTTAAATATACATTCAAAGAATCCCTTACAATTCCGGGCTCTAATTTTATAGATTTTGCAGTTTCATCAAAAGAAATGATTTTCGTGAAATGTTTAGAAACATCTACTATAATTCCATCTCCAACACATTGGCCTGCTAATGAAGTACCAGCAGTTCTTGGTATTAGAGTAATTTCATTTTGAGTTGCAAAAGCAATTAAGGTTTTAAGATCTTTTTCGTTTTTAGGATATGCAACAGCCAAAGGTATCTTTCTATACACAGAGGCGTCTGTAGCATATAAGGTTTTATGTAAGTTATCAAAAAGTACATCACCAGAAATCGATTGGTGAAGTTGTTCTAAAACAGTATTTGAAATCATTAGTTGGATAAATAAATGTTCTATTACAAATATCTGAATAATAAAATTAATTCAATCCGTTAAAAAACTTCTTTCACTATTTTTATTGATTCAATAATAAATCATTTAAAATACTGTTAATTTTCTATTGAAATAGTATGCAGTCAGATATTGAAATCTTTCTGTATTATCTATTTATAGTATCATTTATAGGTTTTAAAAAAAGTATCTTTGCAGCGTAGTATTTAGATTATTAATACAATAACAATCAACTTAATGTTTGTTTGTTTCTAAATACCAATTATAAGCCAATTTCAAACACACGTTTTTCGAACCACATTAGTTGGTAAAACGTTATAACTTAGTATCAATTGATGAATTCAAAAACACAAATAAACAAACCATTACCAGCTGTTCCTGGTGAAATTATAATAAAATTCGAGAGCACTACAGATGTAAGAGCTACGATTTATGCAATGAAGGAAGGTTCATCGGTTATAATTACTGATTTTTATAGTAATGGAATGATGCTTTTAAAAGAGTTACATAAACATTTAAAAAATAGGTTGCCAAATAAAACATTTTCAGAGCAACGCGCATATAGAGCTGAATATCATCAACTTTCCAATCAGATTTTTATAGAAATTGTAAATCAAGAAGTAGCGGTTAAAAAAGCGCCTAGTATTGGTTGGTTAGAAAAATTTTATCCAGAAAATAACAAATTCTTTTTAACCTTTCCGCAAGTACAAGGATTAAATAGTGCTTGGCAATGGTATAAAAACGGAATTAAAGTGCCTGTTCTAAGAAATAAAATACACCCGTTTTATGGTACGTATTTCCCAACCCGTTTTGACCATTTAATTTTATTTGACAATTGGTTAAAGCGCTATAAAGGTGCTAAGAAGTCTGCTATAGATGTTGGTATTGGTAGTGGTGTTTTGGCCTTTCAAATGGTGCAACATGGTTTTCAAAAGGTTTTTGGAACAGATACTAATCCGAATGCAATTGCGGGTTTAAAAGAAGCTATGGGAGAGACAAAACTATCTCGTAAGATTGAATTAAGTGATGCAAATCTTTTTGGTGAATTAAAAAATGAAACAGAATTAATTGTTTTCAATCCGCCTTGGTTGCCAGCAGCTTCTAGTTTAGGGAAAATTGATGAAGCTATTTATTATAATAAAAATTTATTTCCTAAGTTTTTTGCCGAAGCAAATAACAGATTGGCTAAAGATGGTAAACTAGTTATATTGTTTTCTAATTTAGGTCAAATTACAAAAGCATCTAAAGAGCACCCGATAGAAAAGGAACTAGCAAAAGGAGTGCGTTTTCAATTAGAAAAATGTTTAAAGAAATCTGTAAAAGTAGCTTCAGAAAAAACCAAAAGAGACCAACATTGGCGTGGGAGTGAGGAAGTAGAACTTTGGGTATTGGTGAAGAAATAAAAAATTAAAAAGATAAAAAAAGCGGTAAAAAGGGTCTATTTCCCCTTTTTACCGCTTTTTAAATATAACGTTACTACTTTTTTACCTTTTCTACCAACTCTAAATTACTCAAAGAAGTCTTTGTCGTAAAAACCCCGTAATTAATAATTACATTTTTCTTTTCAATTTTATCAATGGTACCGATAGAATTAGAATCTTTAATACGCACTCTATCATTTATTTGATAATCGTATGTTGCTTTCTCTTCAGCAATTTTAACAGCTTCTATTTTCTTTTCTTTACGTACTTCAACGACCTTTTGTAGAACCTCTTTCTCAACTTTTTTAATGACATCTTGCATTTGTTTTTCAACAATTTTTGCAACATTTTTCTGAGATTTTGTCTTCGGAGTTAATGGGTTCTTCTTGGCGTATTTCACTTTTTCATCCACCACCCATTTGTTGAAATTAGTATTTAATTCTTTTTTATTATTATTCTGAAAGTATTTGTTTAGAAACTCATTAATTTTTCTACCTAAAGAAAGCATTCTTTGGTTATTATCATACAGCTCTTGGAAACCAGCTAGCTTTAGTTGAATTTTATCTTCCTTTTCCTTTAAACTTTCTAAATGTTCTTGTCCTTTAGATTTTTGCTTTTCTAGGTTGTCTGAATTTCGTTGTAGTTTACTTCTTTCTTTTTGCAGTTTAGAAATGGTTTGGTCTAAACGAACTTTCTCTGTGTCTACACGTTTTTTTGCCTTATTTATAATACTAAACGGAATTCCGTTTTTCTGCGCTACTTCAAATGTAAAAGAACTACCAGCTTGCCCAACAAACAATTTGTACAACGGCTCTAAGGTGCGCTCATCAAACTGCATGTTTGCGTTGGTTACATTTTCCAATTCATTTGCCAGTACTTTTAAGTTAGAGTAGTGGGTTGTAATGATTCCAAAAGCTTTTTTCTCATAAAACTCTTCTAAGAATATTTCTGCTAGAGCACCACCTAATTCAGGGTCTGACCCCGTACCAAATTCATCAATTAAAAACAATGTGCTTTCTCCACATTTACGTAAAAAATTACGCATATTTTTTAAGCGATAACTATAGGTACTTAGTTGATTTTCTATAGATTGATTGTCTCCAATATCTGTTAAAATAGTATCAAAAATATAGGTTTGGCTACGTTCGTCTACAGGAATTAAAATTCCGCTTTGTAGCATTAATTGCAATAAACCAATAGTTTTTAAAGTAATACTTTTTCCACCTGCATTAGGTCCTGAAATAACAATAATCTGTTGTTTTTCGTTGAGTTCTATAGATTGAGGTATTGTTTTTATTTTTTGAGCATTATTTTTTCTCCATAATATTGGATGCATGGCATTTTTAAAGAAAATTCTTTTTTCTTTGGTTATTTTTGGCATAATCGCATTCATTTCCAGTGCATATTTTGCTTTTGAGCCAACAGCATCTGTATGTACCAAGTATTCTAAATATTCTTCTAAAAGGCTTGTAAACGGCCTAACTGTTTCTCCTAGGGCTCTTAATATCTTAATTACTTCTTGTTTTTCTTCATATACTAAATTTTGATACTCTCTGCTATATGTTAATGAAGCTTGTGGTGCTATATAAACAATATTACCAGATTTTGAAGAACCCAATAAGCTACCTGCTATTTTACGCCTATGCATTGCAGAAACCGCTAAAACGCGTTGATTGTCTACAACGGTTTCTTTAATATCGTCTAGATAACCGGCAGCAATAGATTTCGAGAGCGCACTAGAAAAACTAGCGCCAATTTTACCACGAATATTATTTATATCTCTTCTTATTTGTTTTAAAGCAGAGGATGCGTTGTTTTTTACTTCGCCCGAAATATCAATTATTTTTTTAATTTCATCATCAATATAAGTAGTGAACTCAATTTTTTGAGAAAGCTCAAAAAACGTAGGAAACTGTAATTTTAATTTTTTAAAAAACTTAATATGCTCATTTACTGTTAGAGATGTACTTGCTATCTTTAAGAAAGCGTCTGTTTCAATAAAGCTATTTTCTATTTTTAATCTTTTTACACTTTCCGTTACATTATCAAAACCATGATTTGGCACCCTATTTTCACTTTGAAAAGAAGATAAATATTCATTTACCAAATGTAATTCTATAAAAAGTTGCTTTCTACTATTTATCGGTTGGATTTCTCGCACCCTTTCTTTCCCTAAACCGGAAATACAATGTTCTGATACATGCTGTAAAACTGTAGAAAACTCTAAATCTTGTAATGTTTTTCCTGAAATATTCGTATTCAAATTCGTAATTTTGGTTTTTTACAAAAATAAGGAACAATGGAGCTAAAAATAGCGAATAGCTGGAAAAATATTTTGCAGAATGAGTTTGAAAAATCATATTTTAAAGATTTAACAAGTTTTATAAAAGAAGAATATGGCAAGTACCAATGTTTTCCGGATAAAAAAGATGTTTTTAGAGCTTTTGATTTTTGTTCTGTAGCTGCTTTAAAAGTAGTTATTATTGGTCAAGATCCTTATCATGATGAAAATCAAGCGAACGGATTGTGTTTTTCTGTAAAAGAGGGGATGAAACACCCGCCATCTTTAAAAAACATATTCAAAGAAATTGCTACAGATTTAGATCAAGAAATTGCACATAATGGGAATTTAGAAAGGTGGGCATCTCAAGGTGTTTTATTATTAAATGCAACTTTAACGGTCAGGGCGCATGAAGCAGGATCGCATCAAAATAAAGGTTGGGAAAAGTTTACAGACGCAGTTATTACACAAATTTCTAAGGAAAAAGAAAATATTGTCTTTTTACTTTGGGGAAAGTTTGCTGAAAGTAAAATTAAATTAATAAATACTTCAAAGCATTGTATTTTGACTGCACCCCATCCGTCCCCATTAGGGGCTTGGCGAGGTTGGTTCGGCAGTAAACATTTCTCTAAGACAAATGTATTTTTAAAAAAGATAGGGGCCGAATCGATTTCCTGGTAACTAAAAAATAAATAATCTATTAAAAAGTAGATTTGTGAGATTATTATTATTATTATAAAGTAAATTTAAGTTAAATCAGCTTCTGTTAAATCTACATGTGTATTTATTGTGATATCATTTGCTAAGCCACAAGGTTTAGATGTGCTTCTACAAGAAGAAAAACAAAGAATTCCAACAATACAAACTGAAATAAATATTATTTTTTTCATTTTTTTAATAATTTAATATTTTAATATTTTAATATTTGAAAGGTACATATTTTTAATGAATGTATCTAATTTATCTCCATTGTGAAAACTATAAAATAGATCATTTTATTATGAATTCGTTTATTAAATCATTCTATCAATAGTATATAAAATTAAATCCTCGATAACTTTGTCAGCGTTCTCGCTAAATACTTCATTTGCTCTATTGGCAATAATAGCATTCATAGAAATAGCGTTATGGCCTAACAGTTTAGATAAACCATATATAGCAGATGTTTCCATTTCTAAATTAGAAACTTTATGTCCGTTATAATTAAAGCTATTAATTTTAGTATTAAGTTCTGAATCTTGCAGCGGAAGTCTAAGAACACGGCCTTGTGGTCCATAAAATCCTCCAGCGGTTGCTGTAATACCTTTATAGGTTTTTATGGATGAAAATTTAAGTTCTAATTCTTTGTTGTTTTCTATGATGATAGGGTATGGCTTTTTAGCACTCCAATTGGTGTGCTTTACAAATGCGTTTTCTATAATTGGATTAGAAATATCATCTATTTGATAGGAGTGAAGCATCCCATTAATATCTAATGCATGCGTACTTATTAAAAAGGAATTTATTGGTATTTCTGATTGCAAAGCTCCAGAGGTTCCAATCCTAACGATGTTTAATTTAGTCAGTTTTGCTTTAGGAGTTCTTGTCTCTAAATCAATATTTACCAGAGCATCTAACTCGTTTAAAACAATATCTATATTATCAGGACCAATTCCTGTAGAAATTACTGTTATCCTTTTATTTTTATAAAACCCAGTAATCGTCTTAAATTCTCGTTTTTGAGTTTTAAATTCAATACTATCAAAATGCTTTGTAACTTTTTCGACCCTATCTTGGTCGCCTACAAAAATAATATCTTGGGCAATATTTTCTGGTTTTAAATTCAGGTGATACACACTACCATCTGTATTTAAAATCAATTCTGATTCTTTTATACTCATCAATATATATATTTAACCACCAACTCTTTTTACCTTAAATCCTTTGGCTTTAAGCATTTTCATTATAGTATCTCTATAATCTCCTTGAATAATAATTTTATCATCTTTAAAACTACCACCAACCGAAAGTTTGGTTTTTATTTCTTTTGCCAATATTTTAAAATCAGATGTAGCACCTGTGTATCCTTCTAAAATAGTGATTGGTTTACCTTTACGTTTTTCATATTTACAGAGTATAGGATCGTCTTGTAGCCAAATATTAGACTTTTCTTTTATTGGGTCTAATTTTTCCTTATGCTCTGGAAATAAATTTTTTAATTGATCTTTAAAATCCATTTTTGTCAAGTATCAATTATTTTTTTAATCCTAATTCCAATAAACGTTGCTCTAGAAATTCACCCGCAGTAATATCTTCAAATTGTTTCGGATTTTTTGAATCTATACAATTTTCTAAAACATCTAATTTCATTTCTGATATTGGATGCATAAAAAACGGAATTGAATAACGAGAAGTTCCCCACATTTCCTTTGGTGGATTCGTTACTCTATGAATGGTAGATTTTAGTTTATTATTACTGTGTCTAGCCAACATATCACCAACATTAATCATGATTTCATCAGGCTCAGCCATGGCATCAATCCAATCTCCATTATGGTTTTGTACTTGTAAACCCTTTCCTTGTGCACCCATTAATAATGTAATTAAATTAATGTCTCCGTGGGCTGCAGCTCTTTCTGCACCTTTTGGCTCTGTTGCTATTGGTGGATAATGAATAGGGCGTAAAATACTATTTCCATTTTTGATATATTGGTCAAAATAGGTCTCCTCTAAACTTAGATGCAATGCTAAAGAACGCAGCACATATTTGGCAGTTTTTTCTAACATTTTATAGGTTTCTTTTCCTACTTCATTAAAATTAGTAAGTTCATTAACAAGAACATTTTCGGGATACTCTTTTGCTCTTTCAGTATCATCTTCTACGTATTGCCCAAAATGCCAAAACTCTTTTAAATCACCTTCTTTTTTGCCTTTAGCAGATTCTTTTCCAAAAGAAACGTATCCTCTTTGTCCACCAATTCCTTGTATTTCATATTTCTCTTTAGTTTCTATTGGTAACTCAAAAAAGTTTTTTATTTCACTGTATAAATTATTTACTAATGTATCCTCTAAAAAATGCCCTTTTAAAGCTACAAAACCTATGGTTTCGTATGCATAGCCAATTTCATTTATAAATTTTTGTTTTTTATTAGGGTCGTCCGATAAGAAATCTGCTAAGTTTACACTTGGTATTTTATTCATTGTTGTAGTTTTAAATTAAAAAAGTTTTGAAAGTTACTAAAAAAACAGCAGTTTATAAGGTGAATTTACTTTTTAGAAAAAGGAATTAAGTAACTTATGGTATAATTAATACCAAAACCGGTATTGCTTTCAAAAATTCTATTGAATCCTGGAGAAAAGAGCGTCTTAAAATTTTCTGGATCTTTTACATTCATTAATATTTTGTAAGAAAAGCTAAACCCAATAAATAGATTTTGTAAAGTTTCAGCTTTAATACCTATCATTAATTCAGACCAATGTGCATTTAAACTCGTGGAAGCTTGCCCGATGGTATTTAAAACAGCAGGAAAATAGCTACCGTTTTCCTTGTCTGAAACGTTTGTTGTATAATTATTTAAAGTTTGATTAAACAAGGAAAACCCATACCTATATCCAACAAAAATTTCATTATTCATATCTAACCAATTGTCATAAGCATTGTAATTAAGCCCTAAACGAATATAATTTCCTTTAGAAGTTGAATTTGAATAATCCTCAATGCTTGTTTTTTCTTCAAAACCTATTTCTGCTGCTATGTATACGTTTTTTTTAATTCTATAATCTGCTACAATTTCTAAACCATTGTAATTGGAGTACAAAGAAGAAAATAGAGGTCTACTTAGATCCATTCCCAGGCGCAAACCGTAATTTGTTTTATATATAACCGTATCTTTTTCTTGAGAAATAATACTGTCTTTTTTTTGTTCTTGAGAATAGTTTTCAGCAAAAACAAATAACAAACAAATGCTAATGAAATATTTGTACATGCGCTGCGCTTTGATCGTCTAAATTAATAATTGTTGTTGGTGTAAAATCTGTTATCCAACTATTTGTATTTGAAGAAAACTCTAGATTGTTAAATATCACTTTAAATCCACAAGATCTAGAAACAAATTCTTCTTTAGTATCATATTGAATTGTAAATGTGGCAATTTTATTATCCACAGTTGCACCAGTATCCTCATTTTTCTTTAAAGTATAAATGGTTTCTAAGGTTAAAGAGTTTAGCGGTATTGAAATACTATTAAAGGTTTTATTTACAAAAAGGCTATCTGTTTTACCTTCTGAAATGATAGAAAATCGTTGTACATTTTTTAAAGTCTCTCTATTTGTATCATCATAAAAATCTATGATCAATTTGGAAGTAACAGGATTCTCTATGCAAAAATCGTCTTTTTCACACGCGGTAAAGATGCACGTTAATAGTACTAAAAATAAAATATTTTTTTTCACAATTCAAATATAAGAATTAGATTGTTTTTATAGCACTATTCCTCTTCAACTTCTACAATCTTATTAATTTCAGCTGCTAATTTAAAATCTAATTCTGTAACACCGTCTGCATCATGCGTTGTTAGTGTAATATCTAAAGTATTATAAATATTTGTCCATTCTGGGTGATGATTTAAAGCTTCACACTCAAAAGCAATTCTATTCATTGCAGATATACAATCTTTAAAATTATCGAATTCAAAGTCTGTGTGCAATGCGTTATCATAATACTCCCAATCGATAAGATTTTCTAATTTTTTTGATATTTCGAATTCAGTTAATTTTTTCATCATCAAATTTTTAACAAATTAATATTTAATTATTAGATAATTTTTTAATTATATTACAAATGTAATTAAATGATTACAAAATTATTTCCTGTTTTTTGTTTATTATAATTAAAAAATAAGTAATAAAATATTAAAATTAAACAGTTTTAACATTAAACTATTTTTATTTTATGAGGTCTAACTTATAAATAATCTTACTCTTCTTTAGTTAGCTTAAATATATTTCAACAACAAAAATAAATAAATGAAAATTTTAAAAATAATTTTAATACTATTTTTCTTTACATCCACATGTTTTAGTCAACAACAATCACCAAATATATTGCTAATAATTGCAGATGATATGGGGATTGATTCTACTCCTGGTTTTGGAATAAATGAAGATTTACCTAGTACGCCAACATTAGATTCTTTAAGAGAAAAAGGACTTTCTTTTACCAACTGTTGGGCAGCTCCTCAATGTTCACCAACACGTGCTGCAATAATGAGTGGTAAATATGGTATTAAAACAGGAGTTATGAGACCGCCTAAAATTTTAGAGACTAGCCATACTTCATTATTTACTAAAATAAAAGAGCAGAGTATAACAGATTATAGCATGGGGCTTATTGGTAAATGGCATATTGGAGGAAGTAATACTAGCAATTATAGTCACCCAAAAGATTCTGGTGTACCTTATTATGAAGGGGTTTTTACGAGTCAAGTAGATGATTACTACAATTGGACTAAAGTAAATTCAGAAGAAAATGAAGAGCAAGTAGATGAATATGTGACTACACATTTGACAAACAACGCAATATCTTGGATAGATAATCAAACAAAACCTTGGTTTTTATGGTTCGCGCATGTAGCGCCTCATGCACCTTTTCAAATAGCTCCAGAAGGTACTTACACAACTTCACCTACAAATAACAGAACAACCTACCTATCTATGATTGAGTCCATGGATTATGAAATTAATAGACTTTTAGAAAGTATGGATGATGATACTCTAGAAAATACAGTAATTATTTTTATTGGAGATAATGGTACTCCAGGGCAAGCAAATAATTTTTGGCCAAATGGTCATGCGAAATCTTCAATATATGAAGGCGGAATTAGAGTACCATTAATTATTACAGGTAAATCTGTAGAAAGAGTAAATGAAGTAGAAGCAAGTTTGGTGCAGGCTACAGATTTACATGCTACAATTTTAGAGTTGGCAGGAGTGCCATTATTAGGTGGAACAGATAATAGTTTAAGTTTAAAACCTGTGTTATCATTTGAAAACCAGGTTTCTAAAAAAATAAATTATACAGATTATGAAAGTAGTAATATAGAACTTTGGGCAACCAGAAATGATACGTATAAGTTAATTGAAGATAAAAATGGTAGAGAAGAATTTTATAACATTATTACAGATATTAAAGAAGAAACCAACTTAATAGGGAACTTAACAACAGAACAAGAAACGATAAAAACGATGTTACAGCAAGAAGCACAAACAATTAGAAATGATTGGTCTTGCAATGATGGTATTAAAAACGGTTCAGAAACTACCATTGATGATTGTAATAGCAATTGTGAAACAACTGATGTATTAACTTATGATAATATAGCTTGTAGCTATACGCCTTCAAACCCGAGTATTTATTACGAATTTATTGAACAAAATGATAGAGTAGTATATTCCAACAATTACCCTAATCATACTTTTAATTATGTTGCAGACAGAATACCAAACCCTTATTATAGAGTTTATAAATTTGATTTAAAACCTAAATTATCTGAAGAAGTTACAAGTTTAACAAGAGCTAACGGAAGACCAGTTAACTTTTTTGGTATTGCTTTAAACGGGGTGTATATGATGCCTGCGCCAGCTACACCTTTTATTTTTGAAGATGTAAATACTGGAGAATACAATTGGGATTGGGTTTTTGAACCCACTACAAATATTGGAGATGGTAGAGATTTTGTTGCTTTAGACTGTGCTTCTGCTCATGTAAACCCTAATTCAGGCTATCATTATCATGGAAATATGTATGAATATGTAGAAGAATTAGAACAAGGTCTTTCTACATTAAATACACCGCCATCAGAAGTATTACAAGTTGGTTGGGCTGCAGATGGTTTTCCTGTTTTATATCGTTTTGGTCCTGATAAAGAGGGTAATATAAAAGAAATGTTTCCAAGTTTTCAGTTAAAAAGCGGCTTACGTTCTGGAGATGGAATTAGTGCTCCTTGTGGTGCTTATTCTGGAAAGTATACCAATGATTTTGGTTATGTAGCAGGAAAAGGAGATTTAGATGAATGTAACGGAATTGAAGCTTCCATTACATTAACTACAGCTCAAGGAGAAGAAAATTTTGACTATTATTATGTGGTAACTCAAGATTTTCCACAAATTTCTAGATGTATAAAAGGTAATTTTAATGATAGTTTTATTAGTAACGCTGATGCTTTAAGTGGTGTTGATGCAGATGGAGACGGTTTTGTAGTGTCTTATGATTGTGATGATTCTAATGCAAATATAAATCCTTTTGCAACAGATAATCCTTCAACTAGTTTTGATGAAAGTTGTGGAGCTACATTAAGTACACAAGATATAGATTTGAAAGACTTAGGTTACTATATCAACTCAAATCCTAATGATGGCAATTTCTCTGTAATATCTACCAGTTTAGAAGAATATCAAGTTCAGCTATATTCGATAACAGGACAGCTCGTTCTTGAAGAAACAGGTATTGGGTTTTTAGAAATAAATACTACAACTAATGCAGGTATTTATGTGTTAAATATTATAAGAGAAGGAAATAAACTGGGAACAATTAAAATTATTATAAAATGAGAATTTTAATATTAACTTGCTTTGCTCTACTAAATATAACTAACATAAATAATTTGCATGAATCTATCTCTGCTACTTTTAATGTTATAAGAAGAGGACATGTATTGATGCTAGAAATTGATTTTGATGAAGAAAACTTTATTAAGTTTGGCGCATCTAAAAGCTTACATGTTTCTAAAGAAGATTTCAGCAAATACTTACATAAAACAACTAGTTGGGAATTTAATGATGAAAAACTAGTCCCTCAAGTTTTAGAAATAAAATCAGATGAACATCATACAAGAGTGATATGTTTCTTATCTAAATATAAAGAAAGTATAAAATTAGTTAAAATTAAAAATGAATTTTTATTGAATGTGAAGTCTCATTCTAATATTGTAAAGTTAGACATTAATAATACTTTTAAAGACTATCGATTGCATAAAGAAAGAAGAGAAATAAAAGTGAATTACAACTAACATAAGTAAACTTTATTTCTCTTCTTATTTCTTATTTTATTTCTCAAATAAAACCACAGTTTCAATATGCGCAGTATGTGGAAATTGATCTACCAGACTTATCTTTTTCATAAAATAACCAGCAGCACTTAACAAGTCTGTATCTCTTGCCTGCGTTGCAGGATTACAAGAAACATAGACCATTCTATCTGCTTTTAAATTAATTATTTTTTGTAATGTTTTTGGTGCAATTCCTGCTCTTGCAGGATCTAAAATAATTGTTTTAATTTTATTTTCGTATTCAGGATGTGCTGTTAGAAATTTACCAACATCTGCTGCATAAAATTTTAATCCTTCAATATTATTTCTTTTGGCATTTTTCTCAGCATCTTCTATAGCAGAAGCCACAATATCTACTCCAACAATTTTTGCATTTTTACTTTTAGAGGCAACAATTTGACCAATGGTTCCTGTTCCACAAAACAAATCCATAACCACTGTATTGTCTACTTTAGATTTATCTTCTAAAACATATTCTACAACTTTATTATATAGTTTTTCTGCACATTTTGGGTTTGTTTGAAAAAAGCTTTTCATGCTGATTTCAAAATTTAAACCTAATAATTGTTCCACAACTTTATCTTTTCCATACACTAATTCAATACTTCCAGAGGTGGCAATGGTTCTATCACCAGTTTCATCGTTAATAGTATGCAATAAACCAGCTAATCGATCTCCAAAAATATCTTTTAGAAAGTTTGCAAATTTCTGCAAATCGAATTGATCTAAATTTGGCGAAGTAGTTACCAGGTTGCATAATAATTCATCTGTTTTAAAAGACTTTCTTACTACAAAGTATCTAAAAAACCCTTCTCTTTTGGGCCCGTGCCAGGGATCTAAACCAGAATCTATGCAATACTGTCTAATATTTTTTAGATTGTCTTCCATTTGTTTATCAAACAAACCAGAATCTTTATCTAAGTTATCTCCCATCCACCAAACACCACGTCTTTTAAAACCTAGTGTAAACTCGTCTTTATCTCTTTTTGTAATTCTATCATAACCAATTGCAGAGAAACCATATTCCATTTTATTTCTATAATGAAATACATTTGGTGAACTTACAAATTCGTCAAATAAAGCTTCTATATTTTGTACTTTCCCTATTTTTTTAAATAAAGATAATGTACTTTCTTTTTTATATTTATGTTGTAATTCTATAGGTAATTGGATGTAAGGTGCCCCAGGAATATCTTGGTAAGGAACTTCAACTTCATCTTCAGAAGGAGCCAAAACATCTATTAATTTTGCTTCAGCATAATTCTTACTAGATTTATTAATTTGTGCTTTTACCAATTGCCCAGGCAGTGTATTCGGTACAAAAATAACAAAGCTTCCATCTTCTGAATGAATTCTCGCAATTCCTTTTCCCCCAAAAGCGTAAGCTTCAATTTTTAATTCTAAAACTTGATTCTTCTTTACAAATTTATTTCGTTCTCTGCGTGGCATTTTTAAATATTTTGGACTGCGAAATTAGGAAAAGAAAAGGAGAGGGGTGTTGTTTTTTAAATAAAAGACATCAAAGGTTTGTTCCAAAATTCTTTCTATTGTTAGTTTTAAAATGATATTTTTGGATAACATCGCATTAAACAATTTATTATTACGAAATAAAATCATTTATTAAATAGTTAATTATTTTAATTACTTTTGTCCCACTTCGGGGATGATTTCTTTCCCACGCTGAATTTTCGGAACTTCGAAAGGATAAAGGTAGAACAGGAATGGTTATTTAATTATAAACATTTAATACGATTAAAAATGACTGTTTTAAACAAACTTACATCGCAAGAAGCGATAGCATTAGAGAACAAACATGGGGCAAACAATTATCATCCACTTCCAGTGGTTTTGAGTAAAGGTGAGGGCGTTAATGTTTGGGATGTGGAAGGAAAAAAATATTATGATTTCTTGTCAGCATACTCTGCTGTAAATCAAGGACATTGCCATCCTAAAATTGTAGACGCAATGACCAATCAAGCAAAAAAATTAAGTCTTACTTCAAGGGCTTTCCATAATGATATGCTTGGACTATATGAGAAATTTGCAACTGAGTATTTTGGTTTTGATAAATTATTACCGATGAATACTGGAGCAGAAGCAGTAGAAACTGCTTTGAAAATTGCAAGAAAATGGGCATATGAAGTAAAAGGTATTGAAGAAAATAAGGCAGAAATAATTGTTTGTGAAAATAACTTTCACGGTAGAACAACCACTATTATTTCTTTTTCTAATGATGAAGTTGCTAGAAAGAATTTTGGACCTTATACAAACGGGTTTATTAAAATTGAATATGATAATTTAGAAGCTTTAAAAGAAACGTTAGAAGGTAGCAAAAATATTGCTGCATTCTTAGTGGAGCCAATACAGGGTGAAGCGGGCGTTTTTGTGCCTTCTGATGGCTATTTAGCCACTGCTAAAGAAATGTGTGCAGCGCACAATGTTTTGTTTATTGCGGATGAAGTACAAACAGGAATTGCAAGAACGGGTCGTTTATTGGCAACTTGTGGTAATTGTGTTTGTCCAGAGAAAAATTGTTCTGGTTCACCAGAAACAAAACCAGATATCTTAATTTTAGGAAAGGCTCTAAGTGGTGGTGCATATCCTGTTTCTGCTGTTTTAGCAAATGATGTTGTAATGAATGTAATTGGGCCTGGTAATCACGGTTCTACATTCGGAGGAAACCCAATTGCTGCTGCAGTTGCAATGGCTGCTTTAGAAGTAGTTGCAGATGAAGAGTTAGCAATTAATGCAGATAAATTAGGAAATATATTTAGGCATGAATTAACAGAATTTTGTAAAACAAATGATTTAGTAAAGTCTGTAAGAGGTAGAGGATTGTTAAACGCAATTTTAATAAACGATACGGAAGACAGTTCTACAGCTTGGGATATTTGTATGAAACTGAGAGATAATGGGTTATTGGCAAAACCTACACATGGTAATATAATTCGTTTTGCACCACCTTTAGTGATGACAGAAGTGCAATTAATGGATTGTATTTCTATTATTACAAAGACAATTACTAACTTTAAGAAGTAAACTTTTAAAGCTATATTGTAAACCACAAATTTAATATTTGTGGTTTTTTTTTGTCAAAATTTTAAAATGACTATTTTTGAAACTAATTGTTAACTAAATAAAAAAATATGCAAAATGCAATTACAGAGATAGAGCAACTAACTTTAACTAGTGGGGCAAAAAGTTTTTTAAAAGAAACAGCAAAATGGTGCAAATTCTTATCTATTCTAGGTTTTATAGGTTTAGGTTTTCTCTTTTTAAGTAGCTTTTTTATTAGTACTATTTATGCTAGTATACCAAAAGCAACAGGTATGCCTTTCAATTTAGGCACAGCAATGACAATATTTTATATTCTAATGATTGTCATTTATATTTTTCCACTATACTATTTATATCAGTTTTCTGTAAAGTTAAAAAAAGCATTAACCTCGAAAGATGATGAAGTTTTAGCTAGTGCATTCGAAATGCTAAAATCTCATTATAAATTTGTAGGTGTTTTTACCATTATAATCCTATCTATTTATATTTTAGTTGGAATCGTAGGGCTTTTGGGAGCAGTTATTTAAGTTTCTATAAATTTAGTAAATTGTAAGCACAAAATAAAGCAACTAAAAATGAGGAAATTATTTACAACAACTATCGTATTAAGTCTTATTTTTGCCACCTCTTGTAAAAATGATACCATGAAAAATATAGATGCAAAAATACCTACAGCAGATAAGCAGCCAATAACATTAGAAAAACATGGAGATGTTAGAATAGACAACTATTTTTGGATGCGTTTGACGGATGAACAAAAGCTTGATAATATAAAAGATGACCAAACGAAAAAAGTAATTAATTATTTAGAGGAAGAAAATACGTATCACGATAAAGTTACCGAGTTTTCTAAGAATTTTGAGGAAACTTTATTCAAAGAAATGAAAGGTAGAATTAAAGAAGATGATTCTTCTGTACCATATAAAGATAATGGCTATTTCTATATTACGCGCTTTGAAAAAGGAATGCAATATCCTATTTATAGCAGAAAAAAAGGCAATTTAGAGGCAGATGAACACATAATGTTCAATGTAAATGAGATGGCCAAAGATTTCGATTATTTTCAATTAGGAGGTTTAAATATTTCTAATGACAATAAATTAGCTGTTTTTGCAACAGATACAATTAGCAGAAGACAATACTTTTTACGCATAAAGAATTTAGAAACTGGTGAAGTTTATAAAGATGTTATAGAAAACACAACAGGTGGTTCTGTTTGGGCAAATGATAATAAAACTATTTTTTATACTAAGAAAGATCCTATAACATTAAGAAGTGAGAAGATTTACAGACATATTCTAGGAACATCAGCTTCAGAAGATATTGAAGTATTTCATGAAAAAGATGAAACTTTTGGGACCTATGTTACAAAATCAAAATCTGACAAATACATCATTATCGGTTCGTATAGCACTGTTTCTACAGAAGCTCAATATCTAGATGCAGACAATCCTACAGGAGAATTTACAATGCTACAGAAGCGTGAGCGCGATTTAGAATACAGTGTCTCTCATTTTGGAGATGATTTTTATTTATTAACAAATAAAGACAATGCTACTAATTTTAAGTTAATGAAGACTCCGGTTTCTATGACAGCAAAAGAGAATTGGACGGATGTTATTCCGCATAGAGAAGATACATTACTAGAAGATTTTTCAATATTTAAAGAATATTTAGTTTTAGAAGAACGTACAAACGGATTAAATATGGTTCGTATTAAACGTTGGGATAAAACAGATGATTTTTATCTTCCGTTTAACGAAGAAACCTATTCCGTAGGTGTTTATTCAAATCCGGATTTTGATACACACGTAATACGTTATTCGTACAATTCTATGACAACACCTGCCTCTGTTATTGATTTTAATATGGGAGATAAGTCTAAAGAAATTAAAAAAGAACAAGAGGTTTTAGGGGGTAAATTCAGTAAAGAAAACTACAAGAGCAAACGCGTTTGGGCAACGGCTAGAGATGGTAAAAAAGTAGCTATTTCTTTGGTATACCATAAAGATACCCAGTTAGATAAAAACACACCTTTATTGCAGTATGCATATGGTTCTTATGGGTATACAATTCCAGACAGTTTTTCTACCACACGATTAAGTTTATTAGACAGAGGTTTTGTGTACGCATTAGCACATATTCGAGGAAGTGAATACTTAGGAAGAGATTGGTATGAAGACGGTAAAATGTTGAATAAAAAGAACACCTTTACAGACTTTGTAGATTGTTCTAAATATTTAATAGAAAACAAATACACTTCTGAAAAGCATTTATATGCAATGGGTGGTTCTGCAGGTGGTTTGCTTATGGGCGCAATTGTAAATATGAATCCTGAATTGTATAACGGAATTATCGCAGCGGTACCTTTTGTAGATGTTATATCTACAATGATGGATGATTCAATACCTTTAACAACAGGAGAATACGATGAATGGGGAAATCCGAATGACAAAGAATACTATGACTATATAAAATCATATTCACCTTATGATCAAGTGAAATCAAAGGCATACCCAAATATATTAGTAACTACTGGTTTTCATGATTCTCAAGTACAATATTGGGAACCTGCAAAATGGGTTGCGAAACTAAGAGAGTTAAAAACAGATGATAATTTATTATTACTTAGAACAAATATGGAAGCTGGTCATGGTGGTGCTTCAGGACGTTTTGACGCCTTAAAGGAAACTGCAAAAGACTATACATTCTTTTTAGCTTTGGAAAATAAATTAGATATAGATTTAATTAAACTTTAAATTTAATTTTATAATTCAATACTAGAATGTATCTTCATATTTTATAAAAAGATTATCAAACATTATTCATTAATAATGTTTACGTATTAAGTCGTATGAGTAAAAACAACGGAATTAATAATAGTATTTTAGAATTAGTTGGGGAAACTCCGCTAATCAAACTTCAGAAAATAACAAAGGCTTTAAAAGGTTCTTTTTTCGCAAAAGTAGAAGCTTTTAATCCGGGGCTTTCTTCAAAAGATAGAATTGCCTTGCATATTCTTAACGATGCAGAAAAGAAAGGAATTCTTAAAAAAGGAGCTACTATCGTTGAAACTACCTCGGGAAACACAGGCTACAGTTTGGCAATGATTAGTCTTGTAAAAGGTTATAAATGTATTTTAGCAGTAAGTGATAAATCTTCTCAAGATAAAATAGATTTATTAAAGACAATGGGAGCAGAAGTGCACATTTGTCCAGCAAATGTTCCTGCAGACGATCCAAGATCTTATTATGAAGTTGCAAAAATAATTCATAGGAAAACAAAAAACTCTGTTTATATAAATCAGTATTTTAATGAATTAAATATTGAAGCGCATTATAGAACTACAGGTCCAGAAATATGGAATCAGACAGCTGGTAAAATTACACACCTGATAGTTGCAAGTGGTACAGGGGGAACGATTTCTGGAACGGGCAAGTATTTAAAAGAGCAAAACCCAAACATTAAAGTTTTAGGTGTAGATGCTTTTGGTTCGGTGCTTAAAAAGTTCCATGAAACAGGAGAATTTGATATTAATGAGATAAAACCCTATAAAATTGAAGGCTTAGGAAAAACATTAATTCCTACAGCAACAGACTTTGATGTGATAGATATTTACGAGAAAGTAACTGACAAAGATGCTGCTTTTGCGGCTAGAGAAATCATCCAAAAAGAAGGGATGTTTTTAGGATATACAAGTGGCGCTGTTATGCAGGCTACAAAACAATATAATGCTTTAGGTATGTTTGATAAAAATAGCTTTGTTGTATTGATTTTTCCAGATCATGGTTCTAGATATATGAATAAAATTTATAGTGACTCTTGGATGCGTGAACAAGGGTTTTTAGATTAAAAAAAACGTTCAAACGTCAAGTAAATTTTATATAATATTATAATTTAGCTAACTTTACATACTGAAAAAAATGAAGAGAGAATGACTACAGATTTATTTGATAGAATAATAAAAGATAAAGGACCATTAGGTAAATGGGCAGATATGGCAGAGGGATACTATGTGTTTCCAAAATTAGAGGGCCCAATTTCTAATAGAATGTATTTCAATGGGAAAAAAGTGGTTACTTGGAGTATTAATGATTATTTGGGATTAGCAAATCATCCAGAAGTTTTAAAAGTAGATGGAGAAGCAGCTTTAGAGCATGGCATGGCTTATCCAATGGGTGCCAGAATGATGTCTGGACACACGCCTTTTCACGAACAACTAGAGCGTGAATGTGCCGAGTTTGTTGATAAAGAAAAAGCCTATTTATTAAATTTCGGATATCAAGGAATTATGTCTGCAATAGATGCTTTGGTTACTAAAAACGATATTATTGTGTATGATATGGATACGCATGCATGCATTATAGACGGAGTTCGTTTACATTCAGGAAAGCGTTTTGTATATCGTCATAACGATATGGAAAGTTTTGAAAAAAACATAAAACGTGCAACCAGGATGGCAGAAAAAACTGGTGGAGGAATTTTAGTGATTTCTGAAGGAGTTTTTGGAATGCGAGGTGAGCAAGGTCGTTTAAAAGAAATTGTAGCTTTTAAAAAAGAATATAACTTTAGATTGTTAGTTGATGATGCACATGGTTTTGGAACTTTAGGAAAAGATGGAAAAGGAACCGGTTTTGAGCAAGGGGTTCAAGATGATATTGATGTGTACTTTGCAACCTTTGCTAAATCTATGGCAGGTATTGGTGCATTTCTAGCAGGTAATAAAGATGTAATTCAATACTTACAATACAATATGCGTTCTCAAACGTTTGCAAAATCTTTGCCAATGGCAATGGTTAAGGGAGCATTAAAACGTTTAGACATGTTGCGTACAATGCCAGAATTAAAAGAAAAACTTTGGGAAAACACAAATGCATTGCAATCTGGTTTGCGTTCTGCTGGTTTTGATTTAGGAACTACACAAACCTGTATTACACCCGTATTCTTAAAAGGAGACATTCCTGAAGCCATGGCAATGGTAAATGATTTAAGAGAAAATCATGGTATTTTCTGCTCTATTGTGGTGTATCCTGTAATTCCTAAAGGATTAATTATTTTAAGATTAATACCTACAACAACCCATACTCAAGAAGATATAGACGAGACAATTACTGCTTTTTCGGCAATTCGAATATTGTTAGAGAACGGAACTTATAAGAAGATTGCAGCAACTATGGTATAATACTGTAAGAATATTTAAAATATTAAAAAGAGATATTAATCATCATTATTTTTAGTTTTAAACAATAAATTTAAACAAATAATAAGAAATCGATAAAATTTATATATTATTTAATTTTTTATTTGGATGATTACTTTAATTAGAAATAAAAGTAAGATATTTGCGTATAATTAAAAAAGAATGACATTTATTCAATCACATTTTCATCATTTCCACAATTGCAATCAAGCGATTTAAAAATGTATTGAATAAAATCAAAATATTTATAAACCTGTTTGAGCAAATCAAACAGGTTTTTTTCATTTAAAACCATATTTGTTCAGGCATTTAACAAAAACAAAAATGAGTAACTTAAGAATTGCAGTACAAAAATCAGGAAGGTTAAATGAAGATTCTATGAGAATCTTAAAAGATATTGGTATTTCTATAGATAATGGAAAAGATCAATTAAAAGCTGCTGCAAGAAATTTTCCAGTTGAAGTTTTTTATTTAAGAAACGGAGATATTCCTCAGTATTTAAGAGATGGTGTAGTGGATGCGGCTATTATTGGTGAGAATGTTTTAATAGAAAAAGGAAAGGATCTAGAATTTGTAGAGCGTTTAGGTTTTTCTAAATGTAAAGTTTCTATTGCTGTACCAAAAGATTCTAAAGCTAATTCTTTAAAAGATTTAGAAGGGAAAAGAATTGCCACATCGTATCCTGAAACTGTAAAAAAGTTTTTAAAACAACAAAATATTAATGCGCAATTACACACTATTAGTGGTTCCGTGGAGATTGCACCTAATATTGGTTTAGCAGACGGAATTTGTGATATCGTATCAAGCGGAAGTACTTTATTTAAAAATGGTTTAAAAGAAATAGAAGTTTTATTAAAGTCTGAAGCAGTTTTGGCAGTTTCTCCATTAATTTCAAAAGAAAGAAGAGATATTTTAAATAAAATTCAATTTAGAATACAATCTGTTTTAAAGGGAAGAGATTCTAAATATATTTTATTAAACGCACCGAATAATAAACTTGATGCCATTCTAAATTTGTTACCAGGAATGCGTAGTCCTACAGTTTTGCCATTGGCAGAAAAAGATTGGAGCTCTGTGCATACAGTGATTTCTAAAAATCAGTTTTGGGAAATTATTGACGAGTTAAAAGAAAATGGAGCAGAAGGTATTTTAGTGTGTCCTATTGAAAAAATGGTTTTATAAAATGAATACAATTTTAAATCCGCAGCAAAAAGATTGGAATAAAATATTAGAAAGACCCACAAAAACAGTAGACGATATTGAAGACACTGTAAATGAAGTTTTTACAGACATTCAAAAAAACGGAGATATTGCTGTTGCTAGGTATACTAAGAAATTTGATGCGGTTTCTTTAGATTCTAATTTAGTTTCAGCACTCGAGATTAAAGAGGCAATAGACACCGTTTCAGAGGAATTAAAAGAAGCGATTAATTTTGCAAAAGAAAATATTACAAAGTTTCATATTGCACAGAAAACTAAAAAAGTATTTGTAGAAACTACAAATGGTGTTTCTTGTTGGCAAGAAAAAAGACCCATTCAAAAAGTGGGCTTGTATATTCCTGGCGGAACGGCACCTTTATTTTCAACGGTTTTAATGTTGGCAATTCCTGCTCAAATTGCGGGTTGTAAAGAAATTGTTTTATGCTCACCTCCTAACAAAGATGGGGAAATTCATCCAGCAATATTATACACAGCTAATTTATGCGGTGTAACAAAAATTTTAAAAGTGGGAGGAATTCAGGCAATTGCAGGATTTACTTTTGGAACTGAAACGATTCCGCAGGTTTATAAAATATTCGGACCAGGAAATCAATTTGTAACGGTTGCAAAACAATTAGCAACCAAACATGGTGTTGCAATAGATATGCCAGCAGGGCCAAGTGAATTATTAATTGTTGCTGATGATAGTGCAATTGCAAGTTATGTGGCTTCAGATTTACTAAGTCAAGCAGAGCATGGTGCAGATTCTCAAGTTATTTTAGTTTCAACTTCAAAAGAGTTCATTAAAAAAGTAGAGGAAGAAATAGAAAAACAGATTAAAGAGCTACCAAGAAAAGAAATTGCTCAAAAAGCGATAACGAACTCGAAATCTATTTTTGTTGAGAATGATAAAATCGCTTTAGATTTGATTAATGAGTATGGTCCTGAACACTTTATTGTTTGTACAAACAATAATAAGTTTTACATAGATAACATTGAAAATGCAGGTTCTGTATTTATAGGGAATTATACTCCAGAAAGTGCAGGAGATTATGCCTCAGGTACAAACCACACGCTACCAACAAATGGGTTTTCTAAATCGTATTCTGGTGTAAATTTAGACAGTTTTACAAAGGCAATTACCTTTCAAGAAATTTCAAAAGAAGGCATACAGAATATTGGTAGGTCTATCGAAATCATGGCAATAACAGAAGGTTTACAAGCGCATAAAAATGCAATTACATTGCGTTTAAATGATTTAAAATAATATTTTAGGGTTAGAATTTTTTATAATATGAAATCAAATTTCAATTTAAATAATCTTATTAGAGAGAACATTAAGTATCTAAAGCCATATTCTTCTGCGAGAGATGAGTATAAAGATGCTAATGTATCAGAAATGATTTTCTTAGATGCTAATGAAAATCCGTTTGAAAATGGCGTGAATAGATATCCAGATCCTAATCAGAACAATGTAAAAAAATTACTATCTGAAATTAAAGGAATTGATAAGCGCAATCTTCTATTAGGAAATGGAAGTGATGAAGTTTTAGATTTAATTTTTAGAGCTTTTTGTGAACCTCATAAAGACAATATTATTACGTTGCCACCAACTTATGGCATGTATAGTGTTTTGGCCAATATAAATGCTGTAGAAAATAAAACTGTCTTATTAGATGAAGATTTTCAGCCGCAAGTAAAACAGATTATAGGATTAGCAGATAAAAATAGCAAAATTTTATTCTTATGTTCTCCAAATAATCCCACTGGTAATAGTTTTAGTGAAGCTTGTATTAAAGAATTGTTATTAAAGTTTAACGGCTTAGTGCTTTTAGATGAGGCATATATTGAATTTTCAGCAAAAGAAAGCTGGTTGAAAAATTTAGATAAATATCCGAATCTAATTATTATTCAAACCTTATCAAAAGCATATGGATTGGCAGGAATTCGATTAGGAGCCTGTTACGCGTCAAGAGAAATTATTGCAGTTTTAAATACTATAAAACCGCCGTATAATGTAAATGAATTAACACAGCAAAGAGCCATTAAGAGACTACAGCAGATGGAAGTAGTTAAAAATGAAGTTGCTCAATTAGTAAGTGAAAGAAAGCGGTTACATAAAGAATTAGAGTGCTGTGTTAGTTATATTGAGAAAGTATATCCTTCAGATGGTAACTTTCTTTTAATTAAAGTAGATGATGCAACAAAACGCTACAATCAATTAGTAACGGTAGGAGTAGTTGTTAGAAACAGAACCACAGAAGCTTTATGCGAAAATTGTTTACGGATAAGTGTGGGTATCTGTGAAGAAAATCAAATTTTGTTAAGAGCTTTAAAGTCTATTCAATAAAAATTAAAACATTTTAAGGTTTTTAAAACCTGAAAGTTAACATGTTAGATATGAGTACAAAAGTATTATTTATAGATAGAGACGGAACGTTAGTTTTAGAGCCACCAGTAGATTATCAGTTAGATAGTCTAGAGAAGTTAGAATTCTACCCAAAAGTGTTTCAATACATGGCAAAAATAGCCTCAGAATTGGAGTATGAGTTAGTAATGATTACAAATCAAGATGGTTTGGGTACAGATAGTTTTCCTGAAGCTACTTTTTGGCCGGCACAAAACAAAGTACTTTCCGCTTTTCAAAAAGAAGGTGTTGTTTTCTCTGAAGTTCTCATTGATAAAACCTTTCCTCATGAGAATGCGGAAACTAGAAAACCAAGAACGGGTTTATTAACCAAGTATTTTTCAGAGGAATATGATTTGGAGAATTCTTTTGTTTTGGGTGATAGAATTACAGACATGGAATTGGCAAACAATTTAGGTGCTAGAGGTATTTATTTGTCTGAAAATGCAGAATTAGGTGCGAATGAAATAGAAACATCTAAACAAGAAATATTAGATTGTATCGCACTTACAAGCACAGATTGGTCAGAAATCTATAATTTTCTTAAATTAAAAGACAGAGTTGTAGAAATTACTAGAAATACCAACGAGACTAAAATTTATATCAAATTAAATTTAGATGGCTCTGGTAAAAATGATATCAGTACAGGTTTGTCGTTTTTTGATCATATGTTAGATCAAATTGGGAGACATGGTAATATGGATTTGACGATTAAAGTTGATGGCGACTTAGAAGTTGACGAACACCATACTATAGAAGACACTATGATTGCTTTCGGAGAATTGTTCAACAAAGCATTGGGCTCTAAATTAGGAATTGAAAGATATGGGTTTTGCCTGCCAATGGATGACTGTTTGGCGCAAGTTGCTGTAGATTTTGGTGGTAGAAATTGGCTAGAATGGGAAGCTGATTTTAAAAGAGAGAAAATTGGAGACATGCCAACAGAAATGTTCTTCCATTTGTTTAAATCTTTTACAGATGGTGCAAAATGTAATTTAAATATTAAGGCAGAAGGGACTAACGAGCATCACAAAATTGAAGGAATTTTTAAAGCATTTGCAAAAGCAATGAAAATGGCGGTAAAAAGAGATGCGAACAAGATGTTTTTGCCTTCAACAAAAGGAATGTTATAAATTAGTTCTAAGATATTAGCCATTTGCTAATTGATAAAAGTGAAAGAATGAAATTAATAATAATAGATTACGGTGCCGGGAATATCAAAAGTATTCAGTTTGCTTTTAAACGTTTAGGTGTAGACGCTATTTTATCAAATAATATTGATGAGATAAATACTGCAGATAAAGTAATTTTCCCTGGAGTTGGTGAAGCCAGTTCTGCAATGAAAATGTTGCAAGAAAGTGGATTAGATAAAATAATTCCAACATTAAAACAACCTGTTCTTGGTATTTGTTTGGGTATGCAATTAATGTGTAACTTTTCTGAAGAAGGAAATACAAAAGGTTTAGGAATTTTTGATGTTGAGATAAAACGTTTTTCAAATGCTGTAAAAGTTCCTCAAATGGGTTGGAATACAGTTTCTAATTTAAAGTCTGCTTTGTTTACAGGAGTTAAAGAAAAAGAATTTATGTATTTAGTACATAGTTTTTATGCTGAAAACTGCAAAGAATGCATTGCAACTACAACTTATGAAACTGCTTATGCAGCTGCATTGCAGAAAGATAATTTTTATGGAGTGCAGTTTCATCCAGAGAAAAGTAGTTTAGCTGGCGAGCAATTATTAAAGAATTTTTTAGCACTAAAAACCAATAACTAAAAACTTAAAACTATTTTGAGAATCATACCAGCCATAGACATTATAGACGGAAAATGCGTTCGTTTAACAAAAGGTGATTATAATACCAAGAAAATATACAACGAAAACCCGCTAGAAGTAGCTAAAGAATTTGAGGCTGCAGGTATCGAGTTTTTGCATGTAGTAGATTTAGATGGCGCAAAGGCGAGCCAGATTATCAACTATAAAGTTTTAGAACAGATTGCTAGTAAAACCAGTTTAAAGATTGATTTTGGTGGTGGTTTAAAATCTAATAAAGATTTAGAAATTGCCTTTAGCTCTGGTGCAAATCAGATTACAGGAGGAAGTATTGCAGTGAAAAATAGCGATATATTCGAAAGCTGGATTGAAAAATATGGAGCTCAAAAAATTATTTTAGGAGCTGATTTTTATCCAGATAGCGCAGGAGGAAAAATTGCTACAAATGGATGGCAAGAAGAAAGTACTTTAGAATTGATTCCTTTTATTAAAAGATATCAAGATAAAGGAATTCAGTATGTAATTTGTACAGATATTTCTAAAGATGGCATGTTACAAGGGCCAAGTTTTGATGTTTACAAAGAAATTTTAACCGAAGTTAAAAACGTAAAGCTTATTGCTTCTGGAGGAATTTCAACCTTTGATGAATTGCCAAGGCTAGCAGAAAATGGATGCGAAGGTGTAATTATCGGAAAGGCTATATACGAGAAAAAGATTAGTTTAAAACAATTGGAACAATATATACTTAATAATTAGCCATGTGTTTTTAGCAGTTAGCAATTTGCAAACTGCTAAAAAGTAAAAGCGAAAAGCTATTCGAATGTTAACAAAAAGAATAATACCTTGTTTAGATATTAAAAATGGTCGTACTGTAAAAGGTGTCAATTTCGTTAATTTAATTGATGCAGGAGATCCAGTAATCTTAGCAAAACAGTACGCGGAATTAGGCGCAGATGAATTGGTGTTTCTAGATATTTCGGCTACTTTAGAAGGTAGAAAAACCATGTTAGAAATGGTTTTAAAGGTCGCAGAACAAGTAAATATTCCATTTACAGTTGGTGGCGGTATTTCTTCGGTTGCAGATGTAGCGTTATTATTAAAATCTGGAGCAGATAAAGTTTCGATAAATTCATCAGCAATAAAAAGACCTGAATTGGTAAATGAGCTGGCAGAGAAATTCGGAAATCAATGTGTGGTTATTGCAATTGATGCGAAACAGATAGATGGAGAATGGATTGTACATTTAGCAGGAGGAACCATTCCAACAACTTTAAATTTATTTGATTGGGCAAAAGAAGCAGAGGCGCGTGGAGCAGGAGAAATTCTATTTACTTCAATGAATAACGATGGTACAAAAGCTGGCTTTGCAAATGAAGCTTTAGCAAAATTATCTACGGAATTAAATATTCCTATTATTGCCTCTGGTGGTGCAGGAACGGTGCAGCACTTTATAGATACTTTTAAAATAGGTAAGTCAGATGCCGCACTGGCAGCAAGTGTTTTTCACTTTGGTGAAATTGCTATTTTAGATTTAAAACAAGCTTTAGAACAACATAATATACCTGTTAGAATGTAGTATTTAGAGAATAGAAAATGAAAGAGTTACAGATTAAGGCATTCGAAGATAAATACCATCAACAGTTTAGAGAAATTTCTTTAGACTGGTTGCAATCTAACGGATTGTATGAAAGAGCAGATGATGATTTATTAGACAATCCCCAAAAGTATTTAGAGAATGGAAGTTTTATTTTTTTAGCACATTATAATGATGAAATTGTTGGCACAGTGACACTAAGTCCATTAGAAAACAATACTTTTGAAATAATGAAATTAGGAGTAATTGATGCATATAAAAGATTGGGAATTGGTAGAAAATTACTGCAAATTTGTATTGATATATGCCACGAAAAAGATGTTAAATTAATTACTTTAGATACCAGTAGTAAATTAGTAAATGCCATAAAACTCTATGAAGAATTTGGATTTGTACATACAGAGATAACAGTCTCTTATTACGAATCTGCAGATGTGAAAATGGAATTAAAATTAAGACAATGAAAATAGATTTTAATAAAAATAAAGACGGTTTAGTGCCTGCAATTATTCAAGATGCAACAACAAAAAATATTTTAATGTTGGGGTATATGAATGAAGAGGCATTTCATAAAACAAAAGATACTAAATTAGTTACTTTCTTTTCTAGAACTAAAAATCGTTTATGGACGAAAGGAGAAGAGAGCGGTAATGTACTGCATTTAGTAGATATTAAATTAGACTGTGACAACGATTCTTTGTTGCTTCAAGTAACTCCTAAAGGTCCAACATGTCACAAAGGTTCAGATACATGTTGGAATGAGGAAAATGACCAGAAATACGGTTTCTTTTCTACTTTGGAAGATACTATTTCAGAAAGAATTGCAAATAAAGATACTGAGAAATCTTACGTAGCTTCTTTGTTTGCTAAAGGAATCAATAAAGTAGCTCAGAAAGTAGGAGAGGAGGCTGTAGAAGTTGTCATTGAGGCAATGGATGACAACGATTCTCTATTCTTGTATGAGTCTGCAGATTTATTGTTTCATTATTTAATGCTATTACAAGCCAAAGGTTTCACCTTAAAAGATATTGAAGCTGAATTAAAAAACAGACAGAAATAGTACTCCCTAATCTATAAAATATTTGTTTTTTGAAAATTAATAATTCTAAAATACTTGTTGTCCTTGCGTTTTTTGCAATTTATGTTATTTGGGGATCTACCTATTTATTCAATAAAATAGCGGTTACAGAATTGCCTCCATTTTTTTTAGCATCTATTCGTTTTATTTCAGCGGGTGCTTTAATAATGATTATTGCAAAGTGTTTGAAATTTAAAATAGCCATTACAAAAAAACAATTCTTAAATACATTAATTGCTGGGTTTTTATTTTTAGTTTACGGTAACGGGGTCTTTGTTTGGGCATTAAGATATGTAGATAGCGGTTTTGCAGCATTATTAGCTGCTACACAGCCTTTGTTTGTGTTATTCTTAATGCGTTTGATAGATCGAAAATCCATGCAAAAGAAATCTATTATTGGTGTTTTGCTAGGTTTTCTTGGTATGTATTTATTGGTAAGTCAAAAAAATATTGCTACTTCAGAAGGCAGTGCTTTAGGTATTTTTATGATTTTTACTTGTGTGTTAAGTTGGAGTTATGGTAGTGTATTTGTATCAAAAGCAGATTTACCAAAAAACTTTTTTGTGAGCACTGGTTACCAAATGTTAACTGCTGGCACCTTATTGTTTTTTGGAAGTATACTTTTTAAAGAAACTTGGTTATCTCCATTAGATTGGAGCGAAGATGTAAAACTGTCCATGGCCTTTTTAATTTTCTTCGGCGGAATTGTAGCATTTACGTCCTTTAACTATTTATTAAAAAATGTATCTACAGAAAAAGTAGCCACATCTGCATATATAAATCCAATTATAGCAATGCTTTTAGGGTGGTATATTCTAGATGAACGTTTTTCATTACAATCCATTATAGCTTCAGTTGTGCTCTTAACTGGTGTCTACTTTATAAACTCTAGGAAGCGAAGATGATTGTATTAGTAATGTAAAGTGTTTTTAACAGGAGCGTTAAAAGTTCTTTTTAATTCTAGCTAAGTCGCGTTTATTGTCTCTGTCTTTTAAAACTTCACGCTTGTCATGCGTTTGTTTTCCTTTTGCTAGCGCAATTTCTAATTTAGCAAAACCGTTGTCATTTATAAAAAGTCTTAAAGGAACAATTGTATTTCCCTTTGCTTCAACATCTTTTTTTAAGCTTCGTAATTCTCTTTTATTTAATAACAGTCTACGCTCACTTTTAGGTTTATGGTTAAAGTGGTGTCCAAAAAGATATTCTTGAATATACATGTTTACAATAAACAATTCTCCACGTTCATTAAATTCGCAAAAACTTTCTGTAATTCTAGCTTGACTTAATCTAATAGACTTTATTTCTGTTCCTGTTAATTGAATTCCAGCAACAAACTTGTCTAGAATTTCAAATTCAAAACGAGCTTTTTTATTTTGTATGTTGATGTTTTTTTGAACCATCAAAAATCACTTTTTTAATTTTAACAAAGATACATTTTTACATTCGAGAAAGAAACGTAATTTTGAAATCAATTTAACAATCAATTCAAATGCGTTACCTCATTTTTTTTTATTTTTTATTTCTAATTTCTTCCACCCCAATGGAAAAAGCATTGTCGGCTGAACAAATTATAGAGAAAGCAATCTTGTTTTCAGGGGCAGATAAAATTGGTAATTCAGAGGTTTCTTTTAAATTTAGAGATAAAAAATATGTGGCCATTAGAAAAAACGGTAATTTTCAGTTGTTTAGAACTTTCAAAAAAGATAGTGCATCTATAAAAGAAGTTATAACAAATAATGGACTTCAGCGCCTGATAAACATGCAAGTTGTTAAAGTTCCAGATTCGATGGTTTCTGTATATAGTAATGCTATAAACTCTGTGCATTATTTTTCTGTTTTACCTTTTGGTTTAAAGGATAAAGCAGTGCGTAAAAAGTTACTAAAAGCTACTACTTTGAAAGGAAAAGAGTATTATAAAATTGAAGTTACATTTTCTGAAGATGGAGGAGGAGAAGATTTTGAAGATGTTTTTATTTATTGGATTGGAAAAGAAGATTTTTTAATTGATTATTTAGCTTATTCTTATCATACAAATGGCGGTGGAAAACGCTTTAGAGCTCTAAAAGAAGTATGTTTAAAAAACGGAGTTCGCTTTGTAGATTATCTAAATTACAAGCCTCTGAATAGTGCCGTTTCTCTAATCGACATCGATATTGAATATGAAAGGAACCAGCTTAAAAAGGTTTCTGAAATTATCTTAGAAGATATTAAAGTAAAACTCTTAAATTAATTTACTTTCTTGATTTCACTACTTTTTTTATCATTAACAACAGTAACAATATATAAGCTTGCATTGTCATTATCTGCCATATTTTTGTATTTTTTTTGACCTAAAATAGCATTTGCAAAAACAGGAGTTGTATTGCTATGACCAACTACTAAAATTGTTTTTCCTTTTGTATTCTTTTTAAAAATGGAATCGTACATTTTACTAGGATTGTAAGATTGTACGATTAAACCTTTACTTTTTGCCGTTGGTGCTGCTGTTTGCTGAGTTCTATTATAATCAGTAGAATATACCGCATCCAATTTAATGTTTTCAAAATTTTTAGCCCATTTTTCCGCTCTTATTACCCCATCTGAATTTAAGTTAGGGTTTTTATTTGTAGTATTTGTTCTGTCTTTTTCTGCATGACGAATTAGGTAATACGTTGTCGTTTTATCCGAAGTACAAGCAATGAATAAAGTGAAAACAAAAATAATTAATAAAAACTTTTTCATAATTAGAAATTTATAGTACGAATGTAATAAAAAAACGACTGATATTGAGCGTTAAGAAGTAATCTACTAATATAATATAAATGGGTGTCTTTATCCTTGTTATTTGCTGCTACAAGTGTTTATAATGCCTGATTTAATAATCCAAGTATCATCATTTTTAAAATCAAATAAAAAATGTATATTATCTTGTTAAGTATTGTTATTACTCGTTTTTTGCCTCGTAAAAGTTTCTTATATTTGTAAAAATAAAAGTTTAAAAAAATAAAATGGGATTATTTAATAACATGTTTGGAGGAAAAGAAGGGCAAGAAGAAGAACTAGAAAAAAAAACATATTTAAGATGGCTTCCATTAACTTCCTTAGAGCAGTTAGAGACAATTGAAACCGAATCTAATGCAGCGTCAGTTCTTATTTTTAAAGATTCTACAAGATGTGGAATTAGTAAAATGGTAATCAAGCAATTTGAAAAATTATTTACTGAAGAAAATCAGCATTTAAAAGTATATTATTTAGACCTTTTAAATTATAGAGATATTTCTAATGAGATTGCTGTTAAATTTCAGGTGATGCATCAATCTCCTCAATTAATTGTGATTAGAAATGGCACTGCAGTTCATCATGCATCACACAATGATATCACACAAGTTAATTTAACAAGATTTATATAGTTTAAATTAGGGAATAACCTATTTTAAGTCTTATTTTTGTAAAATAAAATTTCTAAAAATTTTGACACAAACA